>Ga0315547_1000334_pt1 | contig 49523 bp, 39 predicted proteins | sample SalMarSW160240MG_2_FD_202542 | JGI IMG/M metagenome (GOLD analysis project Ga0315547, IMG submission 202542) | Salt marsh sediment microbial communities from the Plum Island Ecosystem LTER, Massachusetts, United States - Salt Marsh Sediment SW1601-240 ...
AACCGAGACAAGAACCTGATGTATGGAAATACAAATGTAGATGTCTTTATGGTTGGCGGTTCAGCAACAACTTCAGCAATAAGCAACTTTGAAGTAATTGGTGGGTTTTATTCAGATAAAGCCACAACAACACATTTTGCCATAGATGGAATTACTGGTTCAACCCAATGCCTACAAGTGGATACCAATGGAACAGTTAGTGGAGCGGGTGCGGCTTGCGGTTCGGGCGGTGGTGCAGCTTGGGAATACGACTCCGCCGCAGACGCTATGGTAACCACCTCAACCAAAGGAATAATGCTAACAGCTTCTTCTTCTATTGGTGCTGATTTTAGAATAGACGGAAACTCTACAACTACTGGACATTTTGCTTCTTTGGGTGGTAATTCAGATGAGTGGAACTTGGCTTACAATTGGGGAGACCATAGTTTAGCAGGATATTTTGATAATATAAGTGATTTTACTGGAACACTAACAACCAACAAATTCTGCACTTATGATGGTTCAGAAATTGATTGTGCCACAGACCCATATTCAGCAGGAGCTGGATTAAAACTTACTGGTTCGGTTTTCGCAATAGAACCTACTCACGCTAATACTTTTACAGGCATACAAACATTTGGAGAGTCACGAAACACAACAATGCTTCACGCTTCAAGCACCGACTTTGATAACAGCACTACAACTGGCTCAATGTATATTGGAAATGACTTAACAGTTCTTAACGGCAACGTCGGCATCGGCACGACGGGGCCAGGTGCATTGCTTCATGTTTCGGGAGGCTTAAGCGGGGCATCTGTTCATGGCTATACAAAATTTCTCGTTGAAGGTAGCAACCACACCGCAATGCAGACATTAACACCCAATACCAAAACAGTGTATTGGATGTGGGGCGACCCTCAAAATAATTATGTTGCTGGATTTGAGTATAATCACGCAACCGATGTAATGGGTTTTAAGTCAGATAGCAATTTTGGCTTAAATATCAAAGGAACAAAAGTGAGGGTCGGAGGACGTTTGGAGGTAGCAGATAATGCTTTGTCTGTATCAGGGAATGCTGATATCACCGGCAACGTCGGCATCGGCACAATAAGTCCAGATTACGCATTACAAGTAGATGGTTCAATAGTTTCAGACGCAGACAGCACGGATGATTTAGGCAAATCAGCAATCAGATGGGATAGCCTATGGACTGATAACGCTACTACCACTCATTTAGCTATAGACGGGTTAGGCGGCGGTGGTGGAGACCTTAAAATAGCCGCAGATGGTTCAATATACGAAGGGACAGATGCTGATAGTGGAGCAACTCCAATAAATATGTTAAGCGAAGTTGGCGATGTATCTACCACAACTCTCGCTTATGGTTCTTTATTGGTCTGGGATACTTCTAATTGGGTAAGTTCATCAACAATGCCTTATTTAGAAACAGAGTGGAATAAACTCTATAACGCTACATCAACATTTAGCGGCTCTTTAACGGTTGGTGGAGATTTCATAACAGCAGGTTACGCTTCATCTACAACTGGATTATTTACTCAAGGTAACACTCATATCGGAGGCAACCTTACAATAGATGGAACAACTATCATGAACAATAATGCAACAACAACAGGAAGCTTTGCTTTAGGAACATCAACTCAATACGCTGTATTTACAATAGGGAATGATGGAGGGCTTAATGTAGACCTGAATGCTACAAATGCAACTACTACATTTGCAGATAATGTGCAGATTAATGGCAATCTTGGAGGAGGGTCGCCACTTAACATAGTTACTGATACTTATATTTATGGGAATGCGACAACAACTGGTTCATTTACGGTTGGTTCTAACTATCTTTTTGTAGATAAGGATACTGGCTATATTGGCGTTGGAACCAGTACTCCATCTGCTAAATTGGATGTTTATGACGCATCTAACGCACAACTGCGTCTTAGCCAAACAGGTTCAAGTATTTATGCTGATTTTCAAGTTGCGGCTTCTACTGGAGATTTAACCATTACTTTGGATACAGGAGACGACATAATAATGTATGATAATGATTTGTGGGTTTGCGATGGAGGATGCGACAGCGGTTGGGCTGTTTCAGGCGACGGAAATTTAGTTCTTGAAGGAAAACTTTCTTTGTCAGGCGATAATGAAAACATAGTAAGACATTCTTGCCCGACTGGCTGGGTTCTTGTGCCGGGAAACACGGATTTCGGCACTGAAGATTTTTGTGTAATGAAATATGAAGCGAAAAAAGACGATACAACCAAAAATCCTGTTTCAGTCGCGGCAGGCACTCCGTGGGCAAGCGCGACACAGTATGAAGCGAAATCCGCGTGTACAAGAATAGGCGCACATTTGATAACAGATGCGGAATGGATGACAATTGCCAGAAATATAGAATTAACAACAATTAATGATTTAGATACAGACGCCAGTTTACAGCTTGGAAACGGAAACAGCAATTCAGCTGCCGCGTATGCCGCTGTCACAGACCCTGTTATTTCCGGATGCGATATAAATGAATCAATGGAGCATGCTAACAACGCCTGGTCTGCGAGCTCCTGTGAAATACAGGGCACTAACGGCAACACTGCTGATTTTGGATACACGCATGACGGTTCCAGCAATTTTAGCATTGCTTATAACTCCGGAGCGGACAGTAAAGCGAAAATCAGAACCCATGTTTTGTCTAATAGCGAAATTATCTGGGATATCGCGGGAAATCTTTGGGAGTGGACAGACAGTTTGTGCGATACAACAACATGGCATAATGGCACTGCGTGGGAAGAATGGAATGACGCTGATTTAACGGATTACGAGCAAATAGTCGGCGGTTCAACATCGTATACTAGCGCTAATGGAACAGGCCAGTTTTACGGGTGCTCTGCAAATGGCAACGCCTTTCTACGAGGCGGCACTTGGAGCAATGCTGCGAATGCCGGGGTTTTCGCGCTGGGTTTGGACGGTGCCCCGTCCGCTGTGGACGCGGGCATTGGTTTTCGCTGCGCCAGGTAGTTTTGTAGAAATTTGGGTTTTGGGATTTGAAAATTTGGTTTTAATTTATGTATAAAAATTTATCAATCTTTGAAAAAACATACGAATTAATTTTGTGGTTGTATCCAACAGTAAACAAATTTCCAAAATCCCAAAGATTTGTTTTAGGCCAGCAAATCGAAAACACAGTTTTAGAAATTTTGAAAGGGATTATTCAGACAAATCAAGAGAAGAGTAAACTTACTTTTTTAAAACAAATAAGCGTTGATTTGGATAAGTTAAGAATTTTAATTCGTTTAAGCAAAGATTTAAAATTTATAAATCTTAAGCAATATCAGTTTTCAGCGGATAAAGTAAACGAAATTGGCAAAATGCTCGGTGGATGGATTCGTTCACAAGATAAAGCGTAGAATAAAGATTATTTTTTGATTTTTACCCTGTTAAATAGTCGCAAAGCGAATTTAATAGGGTGAAAGTAGTTTTTATTCTGCTCTTTTAAAAGCAGAAGGGATAGAATCGTAATTTACGCCTTTCTACGAGGCGGCAATTGGAACAATGCTGCGAATGCCGGAGTTTTCACGCTGAATTTGAACAATGCCCCGTCCAATGTGAACACGAACATTGGTTTTCGCTGCGCCAGGTACTCTTTTAAATTTTAAAATTGGCCCGAATGAAATCTTTAAGAAGATTAATCAGCGCCAAAAGACTACTGATTTTATTCCTTTCCGAAAGGAAAAATATTAAACCCGTATCCTTAGGCAGTTAAACTTTTGTTTATCTGCCTAGGGTTAACCCTGTTAAATTTGTTCTGCAATTATTTAACAGGGTAAATAGGTTTTAAATAATATGTTTGAAAAAATTTGTTCTTTTGAAAATTTACACTTGGCTTATCAGAAAGCGAGAAAATGCAAAAGATACCGTAATTGTGTTTTGCAATTCAGTTATAATCTGGAAGAAAATCTTTTGGAATTACAGCAAGAACTTTTAACCCAAACTTATCAACACGGCAGATATAAAGAGTTTACAGTTTGCGATGCGAAAAAGCGCCAAATTAAGGCGGCGCCGTTTAGAGACAGGGTTGTTCATCACGCTCTATGCAATATTATTGAACCAATTTTTGACAAAGGATTTATTTTTGATTCTTACGCTTGTAGAAAAGAAAAAGGAACACATAAGGCGATAAAAAGATTGAAAAGTTTTTTGAAACAGCTTAACTTCACACACACACACACACACACACACACACACACACACACACACACAACTCCTCTTATATGTTTTAAAATGCGATATTTCAAAATATTTTGACAATATAAACCATAAAGTTTTATTCGCCTTGCTTCAGAAAAAGATTAAGGATGAAAAAGTTTTATGGCTCCTTAAAATAATAATTAAGAGTAATAATAAAGAATTAGGAAAAGGAATTCCAATCGGGAATTTAACCAGCCAATTATTCGCCAATATTTATTTGAATAAATTGGACCAGTTTGTAAAGCATTGTTTGCGTATAAAGCATTATATTCGCTACATGGATGATTTTTTAGTTCTGAGTTATAATAAAAGAGAATTGCGTATAATTAAGGAACAGATTCAAGAATTTTTGCAGAACAGATTAGGATTAGAGCTTCATTTGAAAAAGGCGAATATTTTTCCGGCGAACAAAGGCATTGATTTTCTCGGTTATGTGAATTTTGAGAATTATCGGCTTTTGCGAAAAAGCACCGTGAAAAGATTTTTAAAAAGGACGAATAATTGCCAGAAAAATCCGCGCAATTCATTGCAGTCATGGCTTGCCTACGCAAAGTTCGGCAATTCATGGAGATTGCGCAAAAGTTTATCAACAAAATTAAAAACAAAACTATGTTTAACAAAATTATTCATTTCGTAAAATATCACAATGCGTTCGTGATTATATCCTTATGCGCTTTTATTGGTTTCAGCGCGGCAATGGCGGCCAGCCCTGATCTAAGAGAAAGCGTTTCTGATGTTTTAGTTTCCAGCGAAGAAACTATCCAATCAATTAATAACAGCCAAATTATAGAAGCTAATTTGAGCAATTTTGATTTTTCTTTGCAGATTCAAGATATTAAAGAAGATAACGAAAATTACTATATTCATTATACTTTTAAGACATTAGCTGTCATGGACGGGGTTTGGCAGGAAGTTATTAGAGAAAAGATTTTTACAGCTGATAAAGAAGCGCTTGGTAAAAATGATTTAGGCCTTTATGTAACCGAAGAATTGACTGAAACAATGAATTGGGAATTATCTTATTTAAAAGAAGCGCAAAAAATAGAAAAAGAAAAAGGGCAAACTCAGAAAATTGTAGCAGTTCAGTACGCGGGTTTAATCGGCAAGTTTTTAAATCCAAATAAGAAAATTATTTCTGGTTATAAGCCAGTAATTCAGCCGCAGGCAGTTGAAATTGATGAAAGTAATGTTGTTTCAGATCAGAGCGATGAAATTTTAGACAGCGGTTTTGTTCCAGAGGAAAATCAGGGGACTGTCCCTGTTACGGGGACAGTCCCCGAAGAAGAAGCGCCCGAAGAAGAAGCGATTGAAGAAGCCGAAGAGGAACCGGTAATTGAATCAGTAGTTGATGAACCAGTTGTTGAAGAGGTGATTGAAGAAGAACTAATAATAGAAGAAGAGGAAGAACCCGTAGTAGAAGCTCCGATTTTATCTCCGACAGAGTCGGAGGAAGAAAATCGAGAGTCCGCGATTTCTGAACCAAATCAGGATGATTTGGAAGAAATCGGGAAAGAACCTGTAGTTGAGGAAGAGGGCATATGAAAAAATTCTTCATCAAACACAAAAAAATAACATATATTATTACCTTATCTTTGCTATTCTGCATAAGTATGTTTTTAGCATACAGAATCTCTAATCCTGACATAGGAGAAGACATACTTCATGCCTTGGACCAGAAGATTCTTTTTTCATACACAGATGACAATACTAATGAAGATTTAATAATAAAAAGCGATAAAAAAAACTATGATGGATTCAATAACAACATAGTATATTTTAATATCAAAAACACTAACAGAGGAGCAGAATTGATTGACTTACAAGTATATTTTGATAATAAGCAAGGAGATGTAGAAAACATAGAAAAATGGGATAAAATAGAAAAACAATGGATTTCATTATCTGACCAGCCATTTGCTCTTGTTCAAGAACAAGATGTATATGAAGAACCTACTAGAATAAAGAAAATATTCAATTTCATTGCCCGTCTTTGGACAAGAGAACATGATACACCCAAATCAGGCCTTATTGTCAAAAAACGCACTGAATACATCACAGAATCCAAAGAAACAGCATATTTCAGAATGGCAATCAATTATCCTCCTTTTTCCAAGGGAGAGTTCTACATAGAAGCAAAAGGAGATAAAGGAGGTTATGGATTATTAGATCCATGGTACAGCTCTAGCTGGTCATACAGGAAAAGGATTAATCTAAACAGCAGCCAGATATCTACAACTACGGATAGCTTTGCTGTTTTAGCTACAAGTACAGATACTGATTTAATTACTAAAGCAAGAAGTGATGGATATGATATTGTTTTCACTGATTCTGATGGTGAAACCCTGCTTAATTATGAGAGAGAGAAGTTTGATTCAGACACAGGAGAGATGGTTTATTGGATTAACACAGACATATCATCCACAACAGACAAGGTTGTTTATATGTATTATGGCAATGCCTCAGCTTCGGACTTAGCCACAACCACAGGCGTGTGGGATGATAATTATGTGATGGTTCAGCATATGCAAGAAGACCCATCAGGCGACGCTCCACAGATAATAGATTCAACTTCAAATGATAATGATGGAACTTCTGCAGGGACAATGCTTACCGAAGACCAAGTAGCAGGACAAGTAGACGGGAGTTTGGATTTTGATGGGGGGAATGATTATGCTTATGGAACTCTCCAAGAATTATATAGACAACCTAAAACTATAAGTGCTTGGATAAAATTGGACCAAGTAGGAGTAAATACGGGTGTTTTTAGTATTGGAAATACTTATAATAACAACAGTCCACAAACATATTTAAGAATAGGAGTTAATAATAGATTATCTTCTTTTGGACAGTATGATGCAACCTATGATTATTTAGAATGTGACCATACACTTGTTACTGGAACTTGGTATTTTGTGACTTTTGTAGATTTAGTTGATGCAGGTCAGGCTTATCATTGGTATTTAAATAGTCAGGAATGTTCTTATGTTGCATCAACAGTTCATGATTATGTAGATAGAACTGATACAGCAAATAATTATTATATTGCTTCAGGATATGACCCTTACTTCGACGGCACTATAGACGAAGTGCGTATCTCTAACATCGTCCGCTCTGATCAAGACATAGCAACAGAATACAACAACCAATCAGCAGTAAGCGAGTTTATAACATTCGGGGCGGAGGAGAGCATTGTTCCAAGCATTACTTCTGTTACAGATTCTCCGGATCCTGCCCAGCATAGCTCCACTATTACTTTTTCCGTTGACTGGAACGATGATATTGATCCTAGTGAAAATGTTAAAGTTAAAATTTGCAAAACAGATTCTTTGACCGGCCAAAACTGCGACGGCGGGCATTATGCCAGTTCTACCGCTTTTACCACCAGCGACCCGGAAACAGCAACTTATATTGTCCAAGCGGATGATGTTGGCGCGAAAGATTATTACGCTTTTGTCTGCAATGATGATGGCAACTGTTCCGGCTCTACGCATGGTGCTTTTACTATTAGAACAACCCAGGTGAACACTCCATACACAAACAGCGGCAGATGGTATAATGCCAACTGGAAATATAGAAGAGCCATAACCCTGCAATCCAGCCAAATTTCCACAACTACAGACAGCTTTGCTGTTTTGGCAACCACGACTTTATCTGATTTGAAATCTTACGCCCATGACGGGCATGTGGGGAACAGCGATGGCTATGATATTGTTTTCACTGATTCTGACGGAGAAACCCTGCTTAATTATGAGAGAGAAAAGTTTGATTCAGACACAGGAGAGATGGTTTATTGGATTAATACAGACATATCATCCACAACAGACAAGGTTGTTTATATGTATTATGGCAATGCCTCAGCTTCTGATTTAGCCACAACCACAGGCGTGTGGGATGATGAGTATGTGATGGTCAATCATTTAGCCCACGATGGAGTGGCGACTACAACCTATCCTGATTTTCTTGACAGCACCAAATACAATAACGACGGCTCAAGCGTACTTATGAACAGCGATGATTTAGTTGACGGGCAGGCAAACGGAGCTTTGGATTTTGATGGGGTGGATGATTATGTGGATGCGGGTAGCGGGAGTAGTTTGAATTTAAATAAAAGTTTAACTCTCTCTGCATGGGTTAATCCAGATGAAGAACAAAATACTTATATATTAGCAAAAAGGAGTGATGTTGCTAATGGTTATAATATTATCTTAATGCCTGGTTCTGCTTTAAAGACAGTTGATGGAGGCGGTAGCGTCGTTGATAGTGGTTTCACATTAGATTCTAATGTTTGGCAACATGTGGTAATAGTTATTAATTCAGATGGAACTGGAGTGACATTTTATCGTAATACAGTCTCATCAGGAGAAAAGGCTATGACTGCTCATCCAGATAGTCCCACGCAAAAGTTATTTATTGGTTCAAGGAATGGAGGGGCTTTACCATTTGACGGCACAATAGACGAAGTGCGTATTTCCAACATCGCCCGTTCTGCCCAAGACATAGCAACAGAATATAACAACCAATCAGCCGTAAGCGAGTTTATGACATTCGGGGCGGAGGAAAGTTTGAATCGGGTCACGATTGTGAACGCGCCTACTACTTATCGCTTAAACGACGGCTTGGTAGGTAATTGGACTTTTAATGGGCAGGATATGGATTGGAGTTCTACAACCGCAGAAGCTCTTGACCGTAGTGGCAATTCTAATAATGGCAATGTGGTCAATGGCGCCACCCCAGTAATCGGCATCTCTGGCCAAGCCTTGGATTTTGATGGGGTGGATGATTACATTCTGGTTGGCGATAATGATAGTTTAGATGGACATACTTCTATGTCTTGGAGCTTTTGGGTAAATATTAGTTCAGATGGCAATAATAAGAAAATAATAAATAAATATACAGGGTCATCTGGCAAAAGGTCTTATTATATATATATCAAAAGCAATGAAGACCTTACTCTTTTAGTTTCTTCAAATGGAAGTAATTATGAATTCAAAACAGCACAAACAAATTTATTACTAAATCAGTGGTATCATATAGTGGTTGTTTTTGATGGCGGTGTTTTTGATACTTATGTAGATGGAAGTGTAGTTTCAGATGATGGTGATTTTTCCACACATACTTCTATTTATGCGGGAAGTGATAATTTACAGATTAGTGGATCTGGAGTTACGAGCTTATTATCAGGTCTCATAGACGAAGTGCGGGTGTATGATAGGGCGTTATCTGTGGATGAAGTAGGGGAGCTGTATAGGGCGGGGGCGAGGAGGTTTAAGATAAAAAATTAGCAAATGTGGATAAAATGTATTTGACAAATACAAAAAATCGGATAAAATGTATTTATGAGCATAATAAGAGATGTTACAATAAAATCAAAAAAGTATTTGGACGCCAAAGAGATATTGGTTTTTTCTGGCGCCAGACAATCCGGCAAAACAACTATATTAAAACAAATACAAACGGAGCTAGAAATCAAGAATAAACCATGTTATTTTTTAAATTTAGAGGATCCAGAATATTTAGGATTATTAAACAAAACTCCGAGAAATCTATTTAAGATTTTTTCTTTGGACTTAAATATGAGAAATTTTGTTTTTATTGACGAAGTTCAATATTTAAAGGATCCTTCTAATTTTCTTAAATTTATTTTCGACGAATACGGGGAGAAAATAAAATTGATTGTTTCCGGCTCATCAGCGTTCTATTTGGACAAGAAGTTTAAAGAGTCATTGGCTGGCAGAAAAAAAATCTTTAATGTATGCACGGTTTCTTTCAACGAATTTTTGAGATTTAAAAATAAGGATGATTTGGCTAAAAATGATTTTAAAAAATTAAGTTTAGAAGAAAAAAATAAAGTGAGCGTTTATTATAGGGAATTTATGATTTTCGGCGGTTATCCAAGAGTGGTTTTATCTCCAATAGAAGAAAAAAAGGAAATTTTAAAAGAATTGGCGTACTCTTACATAAAAAAAGACATTTATGAGTCAAATATAAAGCAAGATGAAATGTTTTATAAATTGTTCAAGATTTTGGCCGGCCAAGTTGGAGGATTATGCAATGCGTCGGAATTGGCAAATACTCTGAATGTTTCCAGATCAGCCATTGATAATTATTTGTATGTCATGCAAAAATCTTTTCATTTAGCGCTAATAAAACCGTTTTTTCAGAATATTAGAAAAGAAATTACTAAAATGCCAAAGGTTTATTTTATGGATTTAGGATTAAGGAATTTTTTTGTTGATAATTTTAATCCGTTTGAGACAAGAAGCGATAAGGGGCAATTGTTGGAAAATGCTGTTTATAGACAATTGACAGAAAAGTACGACAGGGACGAAATAAGATTTTGGAGAACAGTCAACCAAAAAGAAATTGATTTTATCGCGGGCAAAAACGCTTTTGAAGTGAAAACAAGCGCTAAAAGTATAAGAAAAGATTATTATAAGTTATTTTTAGAAGCGTATCCAGATATAAAATTAAGTTTTGTTTCTATTGACAGCGAGTTTGATTCTATTGCTAATATTCTTGTTAAAGATGTTTGGGAAATTTAATTTTTAGAAGAAGCTCGCATTTAGATTTTTTTGGAGGTTCAAATTAAAGTAAGGGTTTGAAACGCATTGTGTAGGAGAAGCAAGTATGCCGCTATATTTTAATATGTAATTTACATTAAAGTAGGCCACGTGGCTTATTTAAGGCACGTAGTATACTTGACCATTATAAACAATTAGAATAAAATAAGAGATATATGACAAAGAAAAAAACAGAGGAGGACAAAGATAAAAAAATAAGTATTTTAGAAGCAACTGTTGATGAAATTAAAAGCCGTTTTGGCGATGGCGCAATTATGAAATTAGGCGATGCAAAACATGTTGATGTTGACGCTATTCCCACTGGTTCTATATCTCTGGACTTGGCTTTAGGGGTGGGGGGAATGCCCAAGGGACGGATTATTGAGGTTTTTGGGCCTGAATCAGGCGGAAAAACTACATTGGCTCTTCATATTGTTGCTGAAGCGCAAAAAAGAGGCGGATTAGCCGCTTTTATTGATGCAGAACATGCTTTGGACCCTGAATACGCCCAAAAAATAGGGGTCAAAATTAATGATTTGCTTATTTCACAGCCAGATACAGGAGAACAGGCATTGGAGATTTTGGAAAGCTTGGTTAAATCAAGCGCGATTGACGTTGTAGTAATTGATTCAGTGGCTGCTTTAACTCCGAGAGCGGAAATTGAAGGCGAAATGGGACAGCATCATATTGGCTTGCAAGCGCGCTTAATGAGCCAAGCGCTCCGTAAATTAACGGCTATTACTGCTAAGAGCGGGACAACAGTTATTTTTATTAACCAGATTAGGATTAAAATAGGAGTTATGTTTGGCAATCCAGAGGATACGCCGGGCGGAAAAGCATTAAAGTTTTATTCATCTGTTCGTTTGGAATTGAGGCGTTCTGCGCAGATTAAACAAGGCGATCAGATTATTGGCAATAGGATTAAGGCTAAAGTGGTTAAGAATAAAGTGGCAGCGCCTTTTAAACAGACCGAGTTTGATATTTTTTACAATGAAGGTATTTCTAGATTAGCGGATATTGTGAATACTGGAGTGAATGCAGGAGTGATTAATAGGGCTGGGGCTTGGTTTCATTATAATAAAGAGAAGCTTGGTCAGGGAATAGAAGGCGCCAAGGCATATTTAAAAGAAAATCCCAAATTAACTGCAGAAATTGTCAAAGAGATTAAGAAAGCAATATGAAATCTGTTTGGAAAATAGGCGAATCAATCGCCAAAAAATATTTGGAAAACAAGGGATATCAAATTATTGAGCAGAATTATAGGACAAGATATTCTGAAATTGATATAATTGCTAAAAAAGATAATATTTTGACATTTGTGGAAGTAAGGACTAAAAGAAGCAGCGCTTTTGTTTCGCCTGAGGAATCAATTAATTGGAAAAAATTAAAAAAACTTTACTGGAACGCTGATAATTATGCAGCTATAAAAAAATACAAAGGCCAATATAGGGTAGATGCTATATGCATTGTTCTAAATCCAGACAATAGCGTTAATAAATTAGAGCATCATGAAAAGATATAATAGTTGTGGATAAAGGCAGTTGAGAATTTGTTTAAAATATAGTACTATTGTTATAATAATAATAAATAAGTCATTCTGAGCCAGGAGGCGAAGAATCTATAGATCCTTCACTATTGTTCAGGATAACAATATATAAATATGCGCAAAGTATGCAATTTTGTTATTAAGTATTCCATATACGGGCTTGTTTTTCTAATGCCTTTATTCTGGCTGCCATGGACAATGGAGGCATATGAATTTAACAAGCAGTATTTGTTAGTTTTTTTAATTGGATTATCCTTTATTGCTTGGTTAATCAAGATGGTTGTTATTCAGAAAAAAATTGTTTTTAAGAGGACTCCTTTGGATATTTGGATACTGGGCTTTATGGCTGTTATGTCTGCAAGCGCAATTTTTTCTTTGGACAAAATTTCTTCTTGGCTTGGATTTTATGGCAGATTTTCTGATTCAGCGATTGTCCTGCTAAGTTTATCTGTAATGTATTTTGTCGTGGTTAATAATATATCAATAAATAACAAGAAAAGATTAAGCTTATCATTAAAGGGCGTTATTAATGTATTTTTATGCTCCAGCGTCATTGCAATAATTGCTTCTTACTTTTCTGTTTTTAATGTTTGGAGCAAGATTTCCAAACTGCCCAACATCATGAGTTTACAGTCATTTAACCCAGTTAGCGTCTCTTTGGAAGGATTAAGCATATTTTTAACAGTTGTTATCAGCTTAACAGTAGGTGTCTTATTGATTGATAAAAAAAGAGATAAGTTAGAAATTAAAGGTATTGTTCATTATGGACTTATTTTTTCTTCATTAATCCTTATTTTGTTAATTGACTTTAAACCAACTTGGATATGTTTGGGAATAGTGATGTTTATTTTATTATTGGTCTGTTTTTGGACGCGAATACTTAAAGAAAAAGTCAATCTTTTAGTTTTGCCAATTGCTTTATTGATTATTTCAATAATTGGCATGTATGGCATTTGGACAAGTTTTAAGGCGCAGGCGCCTGATTTTGTTAAAGCGCCTCTGCCTCAAGAGCTTATTTTAGACAATCAGATTGCTGGAAAAATTACTTGGCAAAGTTTGAAAAATTATCCAGTGCTTGGGTCTGGCCAGGGTACCTTTTTGTCTGATTTTGCCAGATTCAAGCCAGCTGAATTCAATCAAAGCAATTTTTGGAACATTCGTTTTGACAAAGCGCCTAGCCATATGCTGGAAGTTATTGGGACAACCGGCATTTTAGGCATTCTATCCTATGCATCGCTGATTTTCGTGTTTTTATTAATCATGTTCATTTTCCTATTAAAAATTAAAAATAAGAAATTAGATGAAAATGAATCATCTGATAATAATTCTACGCCAATATTGGTTTTACCTTTGATTTTGGCCTGGCTGTCGCTTTTAGTTGCTCAATTCGTTTATCTAGGAAATACTGTTTTGTATTTCTTTTTCTGGTTCATGACGGCCTTATTGATTGTTGTGTGGCAAAAAGCTCAAGGCGAAAAGCTTAAGAAAATAAGTTTTTCATTTAAGAAGCTGCCAGAAGTCGGCCTAGTTATGAATATTATTTTATTGATTTTGTTTTTCGGCTTAATCAGCTTATTTTATTTAGGCGGCAGATTCTATTTAGCTGAAATTAAGTTTATACAGCCAGCAGAAACCAATACAGAAGCTGTCCAAAGAATAGAAAAAGCAGTTAATTTGAACAAGTACCGAGTAAATTACCGGAGAAGCTTATCGCAAGCGTATTTAATAAATGCTTGGGACGAAGCAAATAAAACAGAGCAAGAACAAAATGCCCAGCTTTTACAGGCATATGCATCAGGGGCTATTCAGCAAGCAAGATTTGCTGTTACTCTTAGTCCGAATTCAGTTGCTGCTTGGGAAAACTTAGGAAACATTTACAGGGATTCAAGAGGACTTGTTGGTGGAACTCTGCCTTTTGCCTTGGAGGCCTATGCCAAGTCAGTTGAATTAGAGCCGACTAATCCTTTCTTTTATAGGGAGCTCTGCAGATTGAATTTAATTAATGAAGAAAAAGATTGGGACAAAACAGTTGAATATTGCCAAAGAGCCATTGATTTAAAAGAGGATTATTTAGACGCTCATATTCAGTTGGCTTTGGTCTATGAGCAGAAAGGCGAAATAGAAGAAGGGCTTAAACAAATGGAATTAGTTTTGAATAAATTAAAAGGTGTGAGCTTTCAGCGCGGTTCTGATTTAGCCGGGGCAGCTACTGAAATATATTTCCAGCTTGGCCGTTTTAATTTTAATCTTAATAATTTTGACAAAGCAATCTCTATGTTTGAGCAGGCAGTTATTATTACGCCTGGATACGCTAATGGCCGTTATGCTTTAGGCCTGTCTTATCAGGCCAATGGAAGAAGCGAAGACGCTTTAATCCAGTTCCAGTTTGTTGACCAATTAGTGCCAGGGAATGAGAATATACAGGCTCTGATACAGCAGTTGACACAGACAGTGGAGTAGCGCTTGACATTTTTATATAATTGTTTATACTGAATTAAGATTTAACTTTAAGGTATTATAATTTCTCTTTTTCGATAAATTTTAATACAAAAAACAAGGCCCTTTCTAAACAGGGGAAAGGTTTATTTTTATGTCTAATGACCCCCGTAGCAATTTTCATTTGCCTGATCTTGTTGAAATTCAAAAAAAATCTTATCAATGGTTTTGGGAAAAAGGTTTACGGGATCTTTTTGATGAGATTTCTCCGATTAAAGATTGGAGCAGCAAGGACTTTGAACTCTATTTTTCAGACTATCATTTAGAAGATCCTAAATATAATGAAATTGAAGCAAAAGCCCATAATGTTTCTTATGAGGCTTCTTTGTATTGCCGAGTTAAATTAGTCAATACTAAAACCAAACAAATCAAAGAACAAGATATTTTCTTGGGCGATTTTCCTTTAATGACTGAAAGAGGCACCTTTATTGTTAATGCAGTGGAAAGAGTTGTCATTTCACAATTAATCAGGTCTTCAGGAGTGTCTTTCACTTCTCGTTTTTTAAGGAGCCAGCAGCTTTTTGGAGCTAAAATAATTCCTAATAGAGGCGCTTGGCTGGAATTTGAAACAGACGCAGACAAAAGCATTGGCGTAAAAATTGACAGAAAAAGAAAAGTCCCAGTAACAGCATTATTGAGAGTTTTCTGGGCTTTAGAGAAAAAATCAGATGATTCAAAATCTCAGGAACTATCATCAAGTAAAATCAAGAATCTTTTTGCTGATGTTAATAAAGGAGAGTTTGACTTTATTGAATCCACTCTTGGAAAAGATCCTTCTAAAGAAATTGGCCAGGCATTTGTTGAAGTTTATAAACGAATCAGGCCAGGTGATTTGGCTACTGAAGATAATGCCCGTTCTTTTATTGAAACAATGTTTTCTTTTGAAAGATACGACTTAGGCGAAGTTGGCAGATGGAAAATGGGGCAAAGATTATCTCTTGCAGACCCAATTACTGAACAAAATCGCGTTATACGCTTTAATGATTTAGTTGCTATTGTAAAGGAATTAATTCAGTTGAATAATAATCCATTGGCCAGACCCGATGATATTGACCATTTAAGCAACCGCCGAGTAAAGTCATTTGGCGAACTTCTGCAAAATAAATTAAGAGTTGGCGTGGCCAGAATGGAAAGAATAATTCGCGACCGAATCTCAACTTTTGAGCATGACGAATTAATGCCCGGCCAATTAATCAATACCAAACCCTTTATGGGCGCAGTAAAAGAATTTTTTACTTCATCACAGCTTTCCCAGTTTATGGACCAGCATAATCCTTTGGCTGAATTAGAACATAAGAGGCGCTTATCAGCTATGGGGCCGGGCGGATTAACAAGAGAGCGCGCTGGATTTGAAGTAAGAGATGTTCATTCCAGCCATTATGGCCGAATCTGTCCGATTCATACGCCAGAAGGTCCGAATATTGGGTTAGTTGGACACTTAAGCATATGCGCGCGTTTAAATAAATATGGTTTTTTAGAGACGCCTTATCGCAAAGTAAAAAAAGGGCGATTAACTAAAGAAATTGTATATCTGACTGCAATTGAAGAAGAAAGGCTCAACATAGCTCATGCTGGAGTAGCTGTTTCTAAAAAAGGAGAACTTTTAGATAAAGAAGTAGAAGCGCGGGTTCATGGTCAGCCAAGCACAATTGGCCGGGATAAGATTGATCTTATTGATGTTTTGCCTCAACAGCCAATCAGCATTGCTACTGCCTTAATACCATTTTTAGAACATGATGACAGCAACCGCGCCTTAATGGGATCAAATATGCAGCGCCAAGCAGTAGCTTGTATTAAGCCAGAAGCTCCTTTAGTCGGCACAGGTATGGAAGAAAAAGCAGCTAAAGATTCTGGGCAAGTGGTTATGGCTAAAGAAAATGGCCGAGTTGAAGAGGTAAATGCTAATAGTATAAAAATCAGTAATAAGAAAATAAAAGATTCAAAAGAATATTCTTTGCGGTCATTTACCCGAACAAACCAATATACCTGTATTTGCCAGCATCCCTTAGTTAAAAGAGGCCAATTAATTAAAAAAGGAGATATTTTAGCTGATGGGGCAGCAACCAAGCAAGGATATTTATCATTAGGGCAAAACCTTTTAGTTGCTTTTATGTCCTTGCGCGGAAGCAATTTTGAAGACGCTATTATCCTTTCGGAAAAAGTTGTTAAAGATGACCGTTATACTTCTATTCATATAGAGGATTTTGCATGTGATGTTAGAGAGACCAAATTGGGTCCGGAAATTACCACGCCAGATATTCCTAATGTGAGCGAAGAGCGGCTAAAAGATTTAGATGAAGAAGGAATTGTCCGAATTGGCGCTGAAGTCGGCCCTAATGATATTTTAATAGGCAAGATTTCTCCTAAAGGAGAAACGGACTTAACTGCTGAAGAGCGGCTTTTACAGGCAATTTTTGGCGAGAAAGCCCGTGATGTTAAAGATGCTTCTTTAAGAATGCCCCATGGTAAGCGTGGCCGGGTAGTTGGCATAAAGACCTTTTCGCGCGATAAAGGAGACAAATTGCCAGCAGGAGTGATTAAAAGCATACAAGCAGAAGTAGCTCAATTAAGGAAAGTTTCTGTAGGCGATAAATTAGCAGGCAGACACGGAAATAAAGGCATTATTGCTAAAATTTTGCCAGAAGAAGATATGCCTTATTTAGCTGATGGAACCCCTGTAGAAGTTGTTCTTAATCCATTAGGAGTTGCTTCAAGAATGAATATTGGCCAGATTTTGGAAACTCATTTAGGCTGGGCTGCTCAAACTTTAGGGTATAAAGCTATTAGTCCGTCTTTGGCCGGAGTTAAAGAGGAAGAAATAAAGCAGGAATTGAAAAAAGCTAATCTGCCTGAAGATGGCAAGGTTATACTATATGACGGTCGCAATGGAGAGGCCTTTGAACATCCAGTAACAGTTGGATATATTTACATAATGAAATTGTTGCATTTGGTTGAAGATAAAATTCATATGCGGTCAGTTGGACCCTATTCTTTAATTACTCAACAGCCATTAGGCGGGAAAGCCCAGTTTGGCGGCCAGAGATTCGGGGAAATGGAGGTTTGGGCTTTAGAAGGATACGGAGCTGCTCACAGTTTGCAGGAGATGCTCACGATTAAATCAGATGATGTTACTGGCAGGGCAGGGACTTATGACGCGATTATAAGAGGGAAAAAAATACAGGCGCCGAATATTCCGTCTTCTTTTAATGTTCTTGTGAGCGAATTAAAAGCGCTGGGATTGAATGTAGAGTTAATTGAAAAATAAAATGAGTACAAAAGTTTCTGATTTCAAATCTATCCGTTTGAAACTGGCAAGTCCAGACGAGATTTTGAATTGGTCTTATGGAGAAGTTACAAAACCAGAAACGATTAATTACCGCACTCAAAGAGCGGAAAAGGACGGCTTATTCTGCGAGAGAATATTCGGTCCTGAAAAAGATTGGGAATGCTCTTGCGGCAAATACCGAAGGATTCGCTATAAAGGTGTTATTTGCGATAAATGCGGCGTAGAAGTAACCAGGTCAATTGTAAGGCGGGAAAGAATGGGCCATATTTCTTTAGCTGTTCCGGTTTCTCACATCTGGTTTTTACGCGGAGTCCCTTCTAAAATGGGATTGATTTTAGATAAGTCATTTCAGGAATTAGAAAAAGTTATTTATTTTGCAGGATATATTATAACTAAAATTAACGAAGAAGATAGAAAAAAAGTAATTAGAGAAATAGACAAGGAGTACAAAACAAAAATAAAAAATCAAAATCCAAAAGTCAAAACTCAATTAAAAGGACAGAGAGACGAATCAATACGCGAAGTAAGAAGTTTATATAAGTATCAAATAGTTTCAGAGATGGAATATCGCAATTTAAGTTTGAGATTCGGCCAAGTTTTTGAAGCAGGCACTGGAGCTGAAATTTTAAGAAATATTTTTGAAAAAGTGAATTTAGAGGCATTGGCAAAAGAATTAAGCGACAAAGCAAAAAAAGCCAGCCCAGCCATAAAAAGTAAAAATCTTAAAAGATTGCAATTAGTAAAAGGATTAATTGATGCCAAAATCAGGCCAGAATGGTTCTTTTTAACTGTTTTACCGGTTTTACCTCCTGATTTAAGGCCAATGGTCCAGTTGGACGGAGGCCGTTTTGCCACTTCTGATGTTAATGATTTGTATAGAAGAGTGATTAATCGAAATAATCGATTGAAGCGCTTAATAGAATTAAACGCCCCAGAAGTTATTTGCCGCAATGAAAAAAGAATGCTTCAGGAAGCAGTTGATGCTCTGATTGATAATACAAGCCGCAGAGGACAAGTCATGGTAGCTGCTTCAACAGGTCAGAAACGAATTCTTAAGTCGCTCACTGACGGACTTAAGGGCAAACAAGGAAGATTTAGACAGAATTTATTAGGCAAACGAGTGGATTATTCGGGCCGTTCAGTTATTGTTGTTGGTCCGGACTTAAAGCTTGATCAATGCGGCTTGCCTAAATATATGGCTTTGGAACTTTTTAAGCCATTTGTTATTAACAAGCTGGTTGAACGCGGATTAGCTCATAATGTACGTGGGGCTGGGCATTTGATTGAAGAAGAAATAAATGAAGTTTGGAGCATTTTAGAAGAAGTGACTAAAAACCGCTATGTGCTTTTGAATAGAGCTCCAACTTTGCATAGATTAGGAATACAGGCATTTCAGCCGGTTTTAATTGAAGGGAACGCTATTCAAATACATCCTCTGGTTTGCAGGGCATTTAATGCTGATTTTGACGGAGACCAAATGGCAGTTCATTTGCCTTTAAGCGAAGAAGCTCAAACAGAAGCCAAAGAAATAATGCTTTCTTCGGAGAATCTTTTAAAGCCAGCAACTGGAAATCCAGTGGCAATTCCAACACAGGATATGATTTTAGGCTGTTATTGGATGACTAAAATTGAAGAAGATTTACCTAGACAGGGAAAAATTTTTACTAACCCGTCAGAAGCGCTTTTAGCAAAACATTTTGGCTCTGTACGCTTAAAAACAAGAGTTAAGGTGCGAATGAATGGGGAAATTATTGAAACTTCAGTTGGCCGGATTATTTTTAATGAGCCATTGCCGCCTGAAATTGATTTTATTAATGAAACAATGAGATCTAAAAATCTGCATAAACTGGTTTCAGACTTGATAGAAAAGATTGGCATTAAAAAAACAGCTCCAATTTTAGATAAAATTAAAAGAATGGGATTTAAGTATGCTACTGCTTCAGGAATTAGCTGGGGCATGGATGATTTGAATGTACCTAAAGAGAAAAAAGGATGGATAAAAAATGCGCATAAAGAATTAGCAATTGTGCAGAATCAGTATAACAGCGGTCTTTTAACTGAATCAGAGAGAAAGTCCCGAGTTATTGAAATTTGGCTTAATACAGCTGAAAAAGTGGCTAAGCGCATCCCAGAGATTATGGATAAAAAAAGTTCCATCTTTAGTATTTATGATTCAAAAGCCAGAGGGTCTTCAAGCCAGCTTACGCAAATGATGGGAATGAAGGGATTAGTTATTAATCCAGCTGGAGAAACTATGGAATTGCCGATCAGAAGTTCTTACAAAGAAGGGTTTAGCGTTTTGGAGTATTTTATTTCCACTCACGGAGGCCGTAAAGGATTAGCTGATACTGCCCTAAAAACAGCTACTGCTGGATATCTAACAAGACGTTTAGTTGATGTTTGTCAGGACATTGTTGTTCGCGAGGAAGATTGCAAAGACAGAAAGGGAATTTATATTTATCGGGAAGACGAAGAGGATATGGGGAATTCTTTTGCTTCGCGGATTTATAGAAGAACTTGTATGGAAAAGGTTATTAAATCAGGAGCAATTCTGGCTAAGTCAGGGCAGGTAATTGATAAAGAAGCAGCTCAGAAAATAGATGAGGCCGGAGTTGATAAGTTGAAAGTGAGATCAGTGATTAGCTGCCAATCATTAAATGGAATTTGCCAGAAATGCTATGGTTGTGATTTAGGCCGGAATAAAACAGTCAAATTAGGTGAAGCCATCGGCATTATTACTGCTCAAGCCATTGGCGAACCAGGCACACAGTTAACATTGCGAACTTTCCATACTGGTGGAGTGGCTGGCGGACAAGACATTACTCAGGGATTGCCTAGAGTGGAGGAAATTTTTGAAGCCCGTCCGCCTAAAGGCAAGGCAATTATTTCAGAAGTTGACGGCAAGGTTAAAGAAATTGTTGAAAGCGGAGAGCAAAGAATTATTCAGATAGAGCCAATTAGCCCTGATGTAAAATTGGGGAAAACCAAGATATTGGAATATAGCTTGCCAATTAAATTAGCTGTTAATGTTGAGAAGGGAGATTTAATCGCTAAAGGTCAGCGGCTTGGCGAAGGGCACATTGACTTAAAGGAGTTGTATAAAACAGCTGGAGCTGAAGCAGTCCAGAGATATATTATAAGGGAGGTCCAGAAAATTTATACTTTTGCTGGAGAGAATATAAATGACAAGCATGTAGAAATGATTATTCGACAGATGTTTTCCCGCATTAAAGTCAAGAATCCAGGCTCAACCAATCTTTTAGCTGATTCTATTGTAGAAAAAAACCGTTTTCAAAAGGAAAACAATAAAGTTTCTAAAAAAAGTGGACAATTAGCAATTGGCGACCAGTTGTTATTAGGCATTACAAAAGTATCCTTGAGCACAGAAAGTTTTCTCTCAGCTGCTTCTTTTATTGAGACGACTCGCGTTTTAATCAATGCCAGTGTTCAGGGCAAGGAAGATAAATTAAAAGGATTGAAAGAAAACGTAATTATTGGTAAACTAATACCAGCAGGCACTGGATTTGCGAAGTAGTAATTTTATGCCCAAGAAGCGTATTAAAAAGAAGATAAGGCCTAAAAAAATAGTCCGCAAGAAGTCAGTTCTTCGTTCTGATACTAAAAAGGGGATTCTGGCTGTGGTATTTTTTACTTTGGCTATTGTTAGTCTTTTGAGTTTTTTGAATTGCGCTGGGATTTTCGGCAATTATTTTTTGAAATTCAGCCAAGTGTTTTTTGGCAAGGGGTTTTTCTTTGTTACTATTAGCTTTGTTTTAATTGGTTTGGCGATTCTTTTCCCTAAATTAAATCAGGGGGTTAGAGATAAGCCGTCTTATAAAACTATTTTTCTCGGAATTATTCTTTTTATTCTTAGCATCTTAGGGATTTTTCATATTTTAGGCAATGGCACATCTTTCTTAACAGGCGGTTATCTTGGCCTTGTGCTTGGCTATCCGCTTATTGAATACTTAAGTTTTTGGGCTGGCTTGGTAATTTTATTGGCTCTTTTAACGATCTCTATTTTAGTTGTTTTTAATATCTCCCTTATTCCATTAAAGAAAGAAGAGCAAGTTCTTGAATCTATTAAAGAAGATGCCCAGGCAGAAAAAAGTCTTTGGCAGAGAATTAAAGACAAAAAAAAGACTCAAGAATCAAAGCCTGAGCAAAAAGATAGTCTTTTAGGCTCAAGAATCTCTCCAGAAGACAGAATTAAGGCAAAAGATAGAACAAGAGAAAATTCTGAGCAAGTTGATTTTGGCAAAAGTATTTCAATTGCTTCTAGTAAAGCAGCTGCAGATTTTAAGCTTCCTACGCTTGACTTTCTGGAAAAAGATAAGGGACAGCCAACCAGTGGAGATATTAAGGCCAATATTAATATTATTAAGCGGACTTTGGAAAATTTCGGTATTGAAGTGGAAATGGCAGAAGTTAATATCGGACCGACTGTTACGCAATACACCTTGAGACCTGCTCAAGGGATGAAGCTATCCAGAATTACTGCTTTGCATAATGATTTAGCCCTGGCTTTGGCAGCTCATCCTTTGCGTATAGAAGCGCCGATTCCTGGCCGTCCATTAGTAGGGATAGAAATTCCAAACAAATCAATTGTTTTGGTTCGTTTATATACTCTTTTGGAAAGGCCCACTTTTCAAGAATCAACTCCTTTGACTTTTGCTTTAGGCAGAGATGTGGCAGGCAATCCGATGTTTACTGATTTGTCTCAAATGCCACATTTATTAGTGGCTGGAGCAACTGGCACAGGCAAAACAATTGCCTTAAACAATTTAATTATTAGTTTGCTTTATCGCAATTCTCCGGACAATCTAAAATTTATTTTAATTGATCCAAAAAGAGTTGAATTAACAGCTTATAATTCAATCCCTCATCTAATAGCTCCTGTTATTGTTCAGCCGGAAAAAGCAGTTGGCTCTTTGCGCTGGGCCGTGAGCGAAATGGAAAGACGTTTTGAAGTTCTTCAAGGGTCAGGTAAAAGAGATATAATGGCGTATAATAAGGCAAGAACAAAGGATATGGAATCAATGCCTTATTTAGTCATTGTTATTGATGAACTGGCTGATTTAATGTCGTCTTATGGCAGGGAAGCTGAAGCAGCGATTGTCCGTTTAGCGCAGATGGCGCGGGCAATTGGCATTCATTTAGTTGTTTCTACTCAAAGGCCTTCTGTAGAAGTTATTACGGGTTTGATTAAAGCGAACATTACTTCGCGTATAGCTTTCCAAGTAGCTTCTCAAATTGATTCCAGAACTATTTTAGATATGGCTGGTTCGGAAAAATTATTAGGCAATGGAGACATGCTTTTCTTGGCTGGCAATTCAGCCAAGCCGCGAAGAATCCAGGGCTCATATATTTCTGACAAAGAGATTAAAAGGGTTACTGATTATTTAAGAGAAACAAGAGCGCCAGATTATAAGGATGAGGTAACTGTTGAATCAGACCAAAGACAAGCAAAAAGAGGAGCAGGGTTTAGCGGCTCTGACATAGAGGATGAATTATACGAAGAGGCAAAAGAAACAGTTGTTCAGGCAGGCAAAGCATCAGCTTCTTTGCTCCAGCGCAGATTGCGCGTTGGCTATGCCCGGGCAGCCCGTCTTTTGGATATACTAGAAGAAAGAGGCATAGTTGGTCCAGCCGACGGCGCTAGGCCAAGAGATGTTTTTATAGATGAAGGAGAGGAATAACAAAATTTTTAATTTTCAATTTATTACTTTCTAGTAAATGGCAAAAGTCCCATTACGCGGGCTTTTTTTATTGCTTTAGATAGTTTTCTTTGGTGTCTAGCGCAGACATTGGTCCTCTTAGGCGAAATTATTTTTGCCTGGCCAGAAATAAACTGATTTAACAAATCAGTATCTTGATAATCAATATTTTCTATTTTTTGCTGGCAAAAGTAACAGGATTTTGTCATAATTTAAAATGGTATATTTTTTACATCAACTTCTTCTTTACTCTCGTTATTCTCTTGATTTTCTTGATTCTGTATTGGTTCTTCTGCTTCAATAACTGGTATTTCCTCATTGTTTTTAATAGCAGGAGCATCGGCTTCTTTGTTTGTTGGAACTGTTTGGCTTTGTGCGGCTCTGGGACCCATTTGCATATTTTCCGCAATAATTTCAGTCCTATATCTTTTATTCCCGTCTTTATCTTCCCAAGAATTGGTTTGAATACGGCCTTCAATCAGAATCAATTGGCCTTTATTTAAATACCGCGAGCAAATATCAGCTAATTTGCCAAAAGCGACTATATTATGGAATTCAGTTGATTCTTTTTTTCCTCCTTCTCTATCATTCCAAACTCTGTTTGTTGCTAATCCAAAAGAGGCGACTGTTTGTCCAGAAGGCAAAGTTCTGCTTTCTGGGTCGCGGGTTAATCTGCCAACAATAATTGCTTTATTAAAATTCATAAATTTAGTGAGCAAAGAACAGCGAACAAGGAACAAAGTTTTTGTTCATTGTTCATTGTTAATTGTTCATTCGTTAAGTATTTCGTCTAATTTTTTATCTAATTCTTGTATTTTGACTTTTTCTTTTGTACGTCTAGATACTAATGGTTCAATCCGGTCAATCATTTTAGAATCTATGCTTTGCTTAACTATTTTTGATTTTTTTGTCTTTTTGTATTCCTTAGACTGTTTTTGAATAGTAATTAGATAGCGAATAATATTTTTTTCTAAATTTAGTTGTTCACAAAGCTTATGCATTCCCGAAATCGGCAAGAGGAAATTTAAATTTAAGTAAAAAGCGTCCTCGTGTTTTTGAATCTTGTAAGGCAGATTCTTTTTAATAGGATGAATTAATGATCTCTCCTCTTGAATAGACCCATTGCTGTTAACAATCATCTGCTTTATTTTCTGGACAGATTCGTCTAATTTTTCCTGCTGCAACAGAGGAGAAAGGAAACATGTTAATTGATAAGATTTTTTCTCTTCATTCATGCTAATAGATTAGCAGAAGAGGCAGAAGAGGTCAAGAGACCGTGACCAGGCACGGCCTTTTTCGCACAACCTTGCTACGCAAGGATGTTGCTCTTTAAGGCCATGCCTGTTCATATTACTCGTCAAGGCGTGGCCTATGAATGACTGTTCTTGTTTAGATATCCTTGAGCGAATTCCTGGCCAGTCATTGGGTTTTTGCCGGCTGGCTGTACTAATTCTAAAAGCAAATAGCCATTTTTAGTCTTGATTGCCGCCTTATCTTGTTGATTAATTGCTTTGGCTTTTAAAATTTTTATTCTCTTGTTATTAAGAATAAGCCAGGCTCCAGGCCAGGGATAAAAAGCCCTGACCATTCTTTGTATCTGTTCAGCGCTTTGTTTTAAGTCAATTTGGCCGTGTTGCCGTGTAAATATTTTTGTATAAGTAGCTTTGCCATGTTCTTGAAGAATTGATTTAATTTCCTTTTTAAGATACTGGGGGAGAATTTTGATTAGCAGATTAGCTGATTTTTGAGATAGTTCTTTTTCTAGAGTTTGGTAGTTATCATTGTCTTTAATAATAATTTTTTCTTGGGCAATAATAGGGCCATGGTCCATTTTTTCATCCATAAGCATAATGGTTATGCCAGTTATTCTTTCTCCTTTTAAAATAGCGGTTTGAATAGGCGAAGATCCGCGATATTTAGGCAGAAGAGATGGATGGAGATTAAGGCAGCCGAATTCGGGTATTTTAAGAATTTTTGCAGGGATTATTTGTCCATAATCTGCAGTGATTATTAAATCAGGAGATAAATCTGAAATTTGAGATTCAAAATTGGAAATTTTTTCTGGCTGTAAAATAGATAGTTTATGTTTAAGGGCTATTCTTTTAATTGGCGAAGCGGTCAATTCACGCTGTCGGCCAGCTGACTTATCAGGCACGGTAATAACAGCTGTTATTTTATAATCACTGTTAATTAATTTCTCTAAAATGGGCACAGCGAATTGGCCAGTGCCTATGAAAAGAATTTTTGTTTTATTTTTCATAATGATTAAAGGATGTATCCGTAAAGGCCGTGCCTTAAAACATACAACCTTTGCAAAGATTGTATGTTTTAAGGCACGGCCTTTAATTCGTTATAATCCACAATTAAAATTCCGTGCAAATGGTCAACTTCATGCTGAATAACTCTGGCTAAAAGACCCTCGGCCCGTATTTTTATTTTCCTGCCCTCGGTATCCACTGCTCGAGCGGTAATCTTAAAAGGCCTTTCAACCGGAACAATTATATTAGGTAAGCTTAAGCATCCTTCAGGCATGATTTCTTTTTTTGCTGAAGATTTCTTTATTTCAGGATTGATTAAGGCCATTGCTTTTTCGTTTTTGTCGGGTTGGACAACAATAATGCAAAGCGATTTGTTTACTTGAGGCGCTGCCAAGCCAATATCATTCTGGCCTGATTCTACTATTTCTTTCATATCTAAAATTAGCTGCTTAATTTCAGCGCTTATTTCATTGACTTTTTTTGCTTTTTCACGCAAAACAGGATTGTCCTGGCCAGTTTGTATTTTAAGCATATATTTATTTTATAATTTTCCACTTAATATCTGATTCTTGTCCAGCGAATTCTTTCCATTCATCATCCTGGCTTATAACATACCATTTTTTTCTGCTCACTGACCAAATCATTGGCTGATTTCTGAAAAATGGCTTTTTAACTATTTCTTTAGGTTTAAGTTTATCTAATTCTAACCATTTTTTAAAGACAGTTTCAATAGCATAGTCCAGATTTCGTGATTTGGCCCATTTAGCTACTTTGGTTATGGCTTTTTTGGCTTCTTTTAAAGAGCCAGCTAGTTCTAAAAGCTGTTTGGCTGGCCTAGTGTATCTAGAATAAACTATTTTCTTTTTTTTAGCGTCATTTTTAATTTTATCCAAACTTAAACCTTTGGTTTTGAAATAGTAATTAACAATTTTTTGAATATTTGTTTCTTTTGTAGGCATGGTTAGAGATAAATCTATAAAGCTTATGAAGGCTGCGCCTTGAGAAATTTAGACAAGCACGGCCTTAAAGAGCAACATCCTTCGCAGTACTCTGCGGAGGTTGTGCGAGGAAGGCCGTGCTTGGTTAAATTCATAGGCCACGCCTTGACGAGTACATCCTTCCGCTCTTCGAGCGTAAGAATGTAGCTCTCAAGGCGCGGCCTCTTTAACGGCCTTCAATTCCCCTCAAGGCATGGCCTTTAATTGCCTTCTTCGCAATCCTCTGTGCTTTATAAAATATTCCCCTTATAAACATACTTTAATCCGGCTTTTATGCCGATTTGCTCGGCCTTTTCCAGCGTTTTTAATGGAGTAGCTGAAAGGTTTTTAAGTTTCCAGGATATTTCCGGAGAGAATCTGGAAATGTGCCAAGGCGTTTTTGCGCCTAATTCTTTTTTAATGAATTGGGCGATTTTTTTAAGCATATTTGGCTGATCAGTCAGTCCAGGAATAATTAATGTAGTTAGTTCCACCCAAACGTTATTTTTTTTAAGTTCTTTGAGATTTTCTAAAACCGGCTTTAATTGACCTCCGCAGTACTTTTTATAAAAACTATTATCAAATGATTTTAAGTCAACATTAGCTGCATCAAGATATGGAATAATTAGCTTTAAAGTTTGCGGGCTCATAAATCCGTTGGTTACCCAGATATTCTTAAGCCCTTTTTCTCTAGCTAATTTCATTGTTTCTAAAGCATATTCCAGAAAAATAGTTGGTTCAGTGTAAGTATAAGAGATGCTTGGGCAGTGATTATTCAAGGTATCCTGGATAATTTTTTCAGGGGTCAAATTATAACCGCCTTGACTTGATTGAGAAATACTCCAATTTTGGCAGTTAGCGCATCGAAAATTACAACCAACAGTAGCAATGGAATAAGTATATGTTCCAGGTAAGAAATGATAAAGAGGCTTTTTCTCAATTGAATCAATATTAGCGGCTATTGCTTTTCCGTAAACCAAAGAATAAAGTTTTCCATCTTTATTTTCCCTGACATTGCAAATGCCTCTTTTGCCCGGCAGAATAATACAATAATGGGAACAGACATTACAGCGAATCTTCTTTTGAGATAGTTTTTCATAGAGCAAAGCTTCTTTCATTGCTTTTAATTATAATCCTTCTTTGTTATAATTCAAAGTAAATATGATGCATCGTATTTTTTTAGCTATAAATTTACCGGAGTCAATTAAGGAAGAATTATTAAAATTTCAAAGCCAGTGGGCTGATTTACCAGTTCGCTGGACAAAAAAAGATAATTTACATATTACCTTAGTTTTTCTTGGCTATTTAAATGACGAAGAGATATTAGAAGTTTGTAAATTAACTCGCGAAGCAGCCCAAAAACATCAGCCATTTGAGATAAAATTAAAGCGAATTTATTTAGGTCCTAATAATTTGCCGCGAATGATTTGGATAAAAGGAGAAGAAAATCCTGATTTAGTTAAATTAAAAAACAATTTGGAAGGCAGATTGCTTAATCACCGAGAAAATAGGCCCTTTCAAGTTCATATTACTTTAGCGAGAATTAGACAAGGAGAATGGCAGCGTTTGCCTGATAAACCCAAAATAGATAAAGAAATTTCTTTAGTTTTTCCAGTTGATTCTATAGAAATAATGGAGAGTTATTTATCAAGAAAAGGACCTGATTATACTATTTTAGAGTCAGTTGAATTAGGAAATTGATTATGGAAATTCTTGGAGTAAAAATAGATAATTTAACTATAGATAAAGTCCTTGAAAAAATAAAAGGGTTTTTAGAAGATGACAAACAGCATTATATTGTTACGCCCAATCCAGAATTTTTAGTTAAGGCGCAATCAGATAAAGAATTCAAGGAAATCCTTAATAAGTCAGATTTAGCTGTTCCTGATGGAATTGGTTTAGTTTTTGCTTCTTGGTTTTTAGGACAGAGAATTAAAGCACGTATAACAGGAGCAGACTTAACTGGATACATTCTGGAAATAGCTCAAAAAAAAGATTTAAAAGTTTTTTTAATTAACTGGTCCAAGGGATTGTCTAGCGCTAATTTAATTAAAAAAGCTGTTAAAGAAAAATATCCCGGTCTGCGGTTTGAAGTTAAAGATATTGAAAAAGGCCGTGCCTTAAAAGATACAACCTCTGCAGAGATTGTATCTTTTAAGGCACGGCCTCTTATTCTATTCGTTTCCTTGGGCGCTCCTTATCAGGAAAAATTCATTTATAATAATCTAAAATATATGCCTTCAGTTAAATTGGCTGTTGGAGTAGGCGGAGCTTTTGATTTTATAACTGGCCGTATTAAAAGAGCCCCGAAGCTTATGCGTTCTATTGGATTAGAATGGCTTTGGCGGTTATTTTGCCAGCCCTGGCGCATTAAACGTGTTTTCAGAGCAATAATCAAATTCCCTTTGTTGGTTTTTTTAAACAGATAAACAGACTTATCCACAGCTGATCATTTTATTTTATAAAAAAATGTTGTATTATAATAAAAGGAAGGAGACCGTAGCTAATTAAGTTTTCGGAGGAAACTTTATTAGGCGGATAAAATTATGGAAAATATATGGTTATGGATAATAATTGCAGCAGTTGCTATTGTTATTTTATTCTTTGCTCTTAAGCCAAAGAAAAAAGAATCAATGCCAGAAGATGTTTCAGCTCCAGAGGCTCCTAATCCAACAGAATCTTCAGATAATGCTGAAGAAAATTCTTCTGAAAAAGAAAAACCAATGGAATAAATTGTAAAAATAGATTTCAAGTAGATATAGATAAAAATCTGACTGCTTCTTTAAGTTAGTCAGATTTTTGTTTTTTAATTGTAATTATGCTAAAATAAATTTATGAAAAAGATTTTTAGGCATCCTTTGGTTTTGTCTTTATTAATAATAGGCGTTCTGTTTTTTTTGAATTATAAAGGTTTATTAAAGGTTCCACAAGACCTTTTTTTTAAATTATTTGCTCCAATAGAAAAAATTATCTATCAAACTTCTTTAAAAACCAGTAATTTTTTTAATTCTATTAATTCAATTAATAGGCTTAATACTGAAAATTCTGAACTGAAACAGGAAAACGAAGAACTTTTAAGTAAAATTATCCAATTAAAAGAAACAGATTGGGAGAATGAATTTCTTCGTGAACAAATGAGTTTACCAGATTCAGAAAACAAACAGCTTATATTAGCAGATATTGTCGGACAAGATTCATCAGGCCTAGGAAAATATATTTTGATTAATAAAGGAGAGAAACAAGGAGTTAAAAAAAAGGCAGCTGTTATTACTGCAGGCAATATTTTGATTGGCCAGATAATTGAATTAACTGATTCTTTTGCCAGAGTTCAATTGATTACTGATTCCAACAGCAGGATTAATGCCTTAATTCAGGAATCAAGAGTGGCTGGATTGGTTAAAGGAGGTCAAGGATTAAATTTAATTATTGATTTATTGCCGCAAAAAGAAAAAATAAAAGAAGGAGAAATAGTTATTACTTCAGGGTTAGCTGGATTGTTTCCAAAAGGATTGCTTATTGGACAAATTCAAGAAGTTTCCTTTTCTGATGTTCAGATTTCTCAAAAAGCTAAAATTAAAACAGCTGCAGATTTCAACAAACTGGAAAAAGTTTTTGTGATAATTAAGGACAGTCCTTGAAATTAAATGATGTTCCGAAAACGAAATTTTTCAAATTGCTTATCCCTGCCCTCGCTTTGCTCGGGCGCACGCCCACACCTACAATTTGAAAAATTTATTTTCTTCACAATATTAGATTAAGTGTAATCCTTATGGCAACATGAAACCTCTTTTTATTATTTTAATTTTGATCTTAGCAATAATTTTACAAACAACTGTTGTTCCATTTTTGGCAATTTCAGGGATTAGCCCTAATTTAATCTTGCTCTTAATTTTTATCCTTATTACCTTTAAAGATTTTAAGGAAATATGGTGGGTTGTTGTTTTAACTGGTTTGTTTTTAGAATTGTTTTCCGGACTTATATTTGGTCTAATCAGTTTGAGCTTGATTGGCGCTGTTTATTTGATTGATCGGATTAACAAAAATTTTTCTGCAACTAAACTTTGGATGAAAACTGTTTTTGTTGTTTCAGGCATTCTATTGTATAATTTGTTTTTAATTATTTTAGGCAGATTATTCCATTTAGATTTATTTTTTAGCTTAAGATATTTATTTATTAATATAATTTATAATCTATTAATAATGATTATATTTTTTTCTTTGGTATATGGAGCGAAAAAAGTATTTTATCAAAAATAGAGCTAAGGAGGATATTGAAGCAGAGGAGATTTTTTTGGATGCCGAAGCAATCCGTTCTTTAGAAGAAAAAGGCAAGCTGGAAAAACCAATCAAGCGCCGTAGTTTCATTCTATTTTATTTAATTATTATTTTCGGTTTATCAGTTCTATTCTTTAGAGCTGGTTATTTACAAATTATTAGAGGAGAATATTATCATGATTTAGCTCAAGGCAACAAATTAAGGATTTATTCTCTGCAAGCTCCGCGGGGAATTATTTATGATTGCTCTGGACAGGCCTTAGTCAGAAATATACCAAGATTTGATTTGGTAGTTGACTTGAATGATTTTTTAGATAATTCTGATTTAATACAGAATGAAATTTTAGAAAAAATAATCAGTATTGTTAATAATGAGAACAACTTAGATTCAAAAGAAGAATTCAAAAAACAAATAGAAGAAGCTTGCCAAAAAATGAGCCAAATGGTTTTAATCAAGGGGGTTGAACATTCAGCAGCTTTAATTATGGAAAGCTTGGTTAATGATTGGCCAGGGTTGCGAATAGAAAAAAATGCCCAGCGAGAATATATTTTTACCCCTTACTTTTCTCATATCTTGGGTTATACTGGACAGGTTGATGCTAATGATTTAGAAAGCCATGAAGATTATTCATTGAATGACCAAATTGGCAAAACAGGATTGGAATGTGAATATGAAGATTTTTTGCGCGGAGAACCTGGACAAGACCAAATTGAAGTAGACCATTTGGGTAAAACCCAAAAATTATTAGTTAGCAAACAAGCCCAGCCTGGCCAAGGATTAGTTCTTTTTATTGATCAGGAATTACAGGAAAAACTTTATCAGTCATTGAATAAAATGCTTGATCAGATTTTTTTCAAAAATAAGTCAAAAAAAGCAGTTGGCTTGGCAATTAATCCTAATAACGGCAATATATTAGCTTTAGTAAGTCTGCCTGATTTTAATAATAATCTTTTTGCCCAGGGAATTTCTCAAGACAGTTTAGATTTTTTGGAGAATGAATTTAGCCAGCCCTTTTTGAATAGAGCTTTGGCTGGACAATATCCGTCTGGTTCTATAATAAAACCGCTGATTGCCTCAGCTGCTTTGGAAGAAAAAGTTATCAGTCCCAGCAGGAAAATTAATTGCCAAGGAGCATTAAATATTTTTAATAAATACAATTCTCAAATAGTTTATAATTTTCCTGACTGGAAAGCCCATGGATTAACTGATATGATTAAAGCTATTGCTGAATCATGTAATGTATATTTTTACACTATTGGCGGGGGATATGGGGGAATAGAAGGTCTGGGTGTTGAGAAGATCAAGAAATATTTAGAATATTTTGGATTAGGACAGGAAACAAAAATAGATTTACCTCAGGAGGAAATCGGTTTGATACCAGATGAAGAATGGAAAAAGGAAAATAAACCGGAAGAAGAATGGTATCTTGGAGATACTTATCATTTGGCAATTGGCCAGGGAGATATTTTAGTTACTCCTTTGCAAATGGGCATGGCTATAGCAAGCATTGCCAATAACGGCACTTTATACCAGCCGCAATTAGTTGATAAAATTATTGACTCTGGTAAAAATATAATTAAAGATATTTTGCCGAAAATCATACGGGAGAATTTTATCCAGTTGCAGAATATTAAAATAGTTCAGCAAGGAATGAGACAAGCTGTTTTAAGCGGTTCTGCGCAATTTCTGTCTGATTTACCTGTTAAGGTGGCTGGGAAAACAGGCACAGCTCAATTTGGAACAGAAGACATGACTCATTCTTGGTTTGTTGGCTTTGCCCCTTACAATGATCCGGAAATTGTATTAGTTATTCTAATAGAAGGCGGCGGCGAAGGGCATAAATCAGCTGTTCCAGTTGCAAAAGAAGTATTAGAATGGTATTTTAGTAAATAATTATCTTCTTTGCTCCAGTTTAAAATAATGAAATATATTTCTTCAGAAGGGCTTAAAAAAATAAAAGAAGAATTAGAAGGAAGAAAGACGGCTAAACGCCAAGAAATTGCCGAACGACTTGCTGAGGCAAAATCTTTGGGCGATTTAAGCGAGAATACTGAATATGCAGCAGCTAAAGACGACCAGTCATTCAATGAAGGGAGGATTTTAGAATTAGAACAGATTATTAAAGAGGCAAATTTGATTAGGCCAAACCAGAAAGGAACAAAGAAAATTCAAATAGGTTCAGTTGTTGAAGTAAAATTAATTAAAGGGAGGACTAATAAATATGTTTCAGGAAAGCAATCTTTTATGATTGTTGGCTTTCATGAAGCAAGTCCGTCCCATGGAAAAATTTCCAATGAGTCGCCTTTGGGCCTGGCCTTTTTTGGTCATGAGATTGGTGATATAATAGAAGTAGAAACCCCTAATGGGAAAATGGAATATAAGATAACTAATATTAGGTAAAAATGTCTTCTATAGAATTGATCAAAAAAAATAGAATAAGGAAATTAGAGAATATTAGAAAAAAAGGGATTAATCCTTATCCAGTTAAATCTAATAGAACTTGCGCTTGTCAGGAAGCAATTGATCAGTTTGAAAAATTAGCTGAGCAAGAAAAGGAAATATTTTTAGTTGGCAGAATAAAAGCTATTCGAACGCATGGCGGTTCTGCTTTTGCCAACATTGAAGATGGTTCAGCTCAATTCCAAATTTATTTAAAAAAAGATGAAATAGGCGATAAGGAATTTATCTTTTTTCAGGATAATTTTGATGTAGGAGATTTCATTGAAACTAAAGGCAAGCTTTTCCTAACAAAAAAAGGCGAGAAAACATTATTAGTTAAGGATTATCGGATTTTAGCCAAGAGCTTATTACCATTGCCGGAAAAATGGCATGGATTGAAAGATGTTGAAGAAAGATTCAGGAAAAGATATCTTGACTTGATGATGAATCAGGAAGTAAAAAAGATTTTTAAAAAGCGAGGCGAAATTATTGAGAAAATGAGAGATTTCTTGCGCCAAAATAAATTTATTGAAGTAGAAACTCCAATTCTACAGTCATTATACGGAGGAGCCAGCGCTAGACCTTTTAAAACTCATCTTAATGCTTTAGACGTAGATTTATATTTAAGAATTGCTCCGGAACTGTATCTGAAAAGATTGTTAGTTGGCGGATATGAGCGTGTTTTTGAAATTGGCCGATGTTTTAGAAATGAAGGCATGGACAGAGAGCATAATCCTGATTTTACTATGCTGGAATGCTATGCTGCATATTGGGATTGGGAAAAATTAATGAAATTTATGGAGGAAATGATGAACTACATTGATCCAAAAGTTTTCCCAAAGAAATGGGATAAAGCAGAATACAAGGACATTGTTAAAAATAACAATGAAAAGGAGAGCTTTGCTAAAATTGAAAAGCCAACCTTTATTTTACATCTGCCTAATATCCCTCTTTGCAAAGAAGAGCAAGCGCTTCAAGGAATTGTTAATGGGGTAGAGATAATTAAAGCTTTTACTGAACAGAATGATCCCTTGGAACAGAGAAAGGCTTTTGAGCAACAGGAAATTTTGCGCAAGGAAGGCAATGAAGATGCCCAAAGATTGGATGAGGACTTTTTAATGGCCTTGGAATACGGCATGCCTCCATCTGCTGGATTCGGCTTAGGAATAGACCGCTTAGTCCTTCTTTTGACAAAAGCCTATAGTTTAAGAGAATCAATTTTGTTTCCTTTAATGAGACCCAAATAGAATAATATGCTTGATATAAAATTCATTAGAGAAAATCCGGATAAAGTTAAAGAGGGCTGTGAAAATAAACAGGTCAAAGTTGATATTGACCGGCTTTTAAAAGTGGATAAAGAGAGGCGAGAGTTATTGCAGAAAGCAGAAGGATTAAAAGCAGAACAAAATAAGCTTGGCAAAGACCAGCATGAAAAAGCTAAAGGAATTAAGAGTAAAATAAAGAAATTATATCCTGAATTAAAAGAGCTTGAGCAGGAATTTAATAAATTGATGAAGCAGATTCCTAATTTGCCTTTAGATGACGTGCCTGTTGGCAAAGACGAGAGCGAAAACAAAGTTTTAAGAAAACAAGGCGAAAAACCCAAGTTCAATTTTAAACCAAAAGATTATTTAGAAATTGCAGAAAAATTAGACATCATTGATGTTAAAAGAGCAGCTAAAGTTAGCGGCAGCCGTTTCGGGTATATTAAAGGAGGAGCAGCTTTGTTAGAATCTGCTTTAGTTAATCTAGTAGTTGATGTTTTAACTAAAGAAGGTTTCGTATTTATTATTCCTCCAGTAATGCTTACATATAAGGCCATGGCATCTATGGGGTTTTTAGATAGAGATGTTGATGCTGATGAAGTTTATCATTTAGAAAAAGATGATTTATACTTAGTTGGTACTTCAGAACAATCAATAGGAGTGATGCATATGGATGAAATTTTTCAGGGAAAAGAATTGCCTAAAAGATATGTTGGCTTTTCAACTTGTTTTCGGCGCGAAGCCGGGGCTTATGGCAAAGATACAAAGGGCATTTTAAGGGTTCATCAATTTGATAAGGCAGAAATGTTTGTTTTTTGTGAACCAGAAGAATCAAAACAAGAGCATCAGCTACTCTTGTCTATGGAAGAAAAATTAATGAAATTATTAAAACTTCCTTATCAAGTGGTCCATTTATGTTCAGGCGATACATCTGCATCCTCAGCTTCAACTTATGATATAGAAACATGGATGCCAGGACAAAATGGATATCGAGAAACTCATTCAACCAGCAATTGCACTGATTTTCAAGCGAGAAGATCAAACACGAGATACAAAGATAAAGATGGAATGAAATTTGTTCATACTTTAAATGGAACGGCCATTGCTATTGGAAGAACGCTTATTGCTATTATTGAAAACTATCAGCAGAAGGATGGAAGTATCATGGTGCCGAAAGTTTTGCAGAAGTATATGGGAGGATTGAAATTAATTAAGAGCTAATCCAAGCTAATCCAAGGTCTGACCTTAAAATCATGAAAGAAAATCGCTATAAAAGAAAAAAAAGAAAATCCTTTAAGCTGATATTGTTTGGAGGATTGTTTTTTTGCCTGCTCGGAGGAGCAGTATATTTTGCTGTGTGGTCTGATTTTTTTTGGATAGAAGAAGTTGAATTTGTAGATAGTCCTTCTGGAAAAGAAAAAATATCCCTGATTGTTCAGAAAAATTTAGAAGAGAAAATCTGGCGGGTTATCCCTCAAAAAAGCATTGTTTTAATTCCTGTTAATAAGATTAGAAATAATATTTTAAACAGTTTCCCAGAGATTAAAGAAGTTGTTATTCAAAAGAAACCGCCTAATATTTTAGAAATAAAAATAGAGAAAAGAGAAATGATTGGTATTTGGTGCCAGATTAAGGAATTAGAGCAAAAAAAAGAAGAAACTGCCACATCAACAGAAAGCATTCTTGATAAAGAAATTGACAAATGTTTTCATATAGACAAAGAGGGAGTTATTTTCAAAGAGTCGCCTTTGATAAAGGGCAGTTTGATTTTAAATATTTACGGTTATAAGAATAGACCTGCTGAATTAAGAGATGATATAGCATCTCCAGAAATAATGGATTTTATTTTAAGCGTTAGAGATGGGCTGCCATTGAAATCAAATGATTTTGAAATTGTTTCAATAGAAGATTTAAGAACAAAAATGCCAGCTGGCTGGCAAATTTATTTTAATCCGAGTTATTCAGTTAATTCACAATTAAACGCCCTGAAAATGATTTTAGAAGAAGAGATTAAAAAAAATATTGATTCTCTGGAATATATTGACTTGAGAATAGAAGGCAGAGTGTATTATAAATGATAAACAAAGATAGAATTGCCGATGACTTTGACTGGCTCATATTGGTTTAGCCAATTATAGTAGCCAGTTTTTTCATTGTATTCAGAATCAGGAACGCCCCGGCCGCCTTGGAGCATAGTTGCTGAAACAGCCAGCCAGGAATTTGTCGGTAGTTCAGATGGATTGCGATCGCCCCACCATGGGCGGAATTTTTCTTTCAAGCGATATTCTAATGAATCTCCGCCAAAATAATCAACATAAATTGTTTGAATATTATTTTCTTTGGAGAATTGAGCCAATCTTTTTAAGTCCTGACCCCAGTCAAGATTAGAATCAGTAACATATTTATAGCCCTGGCTTGGTCCGTGAATGCTTTCATTAAAATAGGTTAAAAAATTAGGATAGACCATAATAGCTCCTGAAGCGTACCAGATAAGAAGGATAAAAATAAAAGCTGATTTAAGAGGCGTTTTCAGCCATTTAATAATTTGACCGCTGATTAGAATATACAAAACAGGGAAAGTAGGCAGAATATGCCTAATACCAATATTAAGATTGCTTCTAATGCTCACAATCCAGTAAAGCGCCAAAAAAGAAAGCAAGGCAAATTCTGTAAAGTGTTTTTTGATGAATAATAAGCAATATTTTAATTTGGAATAGCCTTTGTTTCGCAATGATCTTCCTCCAATATTTATAAGCGCAATTAAAATCAAGGCAAATAAAGCCAATGGTACTTTAATTAAAAATACAAAAGGGAAATAATTAGACCAGGCGTTTTTAGAAATTTCTCCTAAGAAATAAGTTGTATTGCCTCCAGCAGCTCTTTGAATAACCATTAAAAGACCTAAAAAGAATTGACTATAAGGACGAAGTATCGGCTTATCAGCAATCCAGATAACTGGATCTGCCAGCCATCTTTTGCCAAAAGTTTGCAGAATTGTTTGAGTATCATTTAATTGTCTTTCCACTGGATAATTCCAGACATGGAATTGGTAAAGAGGCCAAACAAGAGCCATTGCTATTATGCCAATAAGCAGAAGACCAATAAAATTTTTAGCAAGACGTTTAATAAGGCCGTGCCTGAAAACATACAGTCTTTGCAAAGGCTGTATGTTTTCAGGCACGGCCTTAATGAATGCCCAGACAATTACCAAAAACATAAAATACGGAATAAGTAAAACAAGAGAAAATTTAGTCAAAAGAGCTAATCCGAGAACTAAACCAGCAATAATTAAATTCTTTTTATTTGATTTTTTGAGCCATTTAATCAGATAATAAGCAGTAATGAAAAAAGCCGCTGCAGCTCCAACATCAGTTGTTACTAAGCGGCCATGAGCTAGAAAAGTAGGCGATAAAGAATAAAGAAAAAGAGCTAAAAGTCCTGCTTTGTCCCCATATAATTCACGAGCCCATTTAAAAACATAGAAGCCAAATAATAGCATTATTAAAAGCATGGGCAGACGAGACCAGAAAATAATTTTGTCAGCATCATTGCCAGATTTATAAAGAAACTCTCTGCCAAAATCCCATTGGCCATTAAGATCTTTTTGCCAGCTTTTATGCTCTATAGGAAAATTAATTTTAGTATTAGTAATTTTTGAACCAAGCCAAACAGATAATCCAGCAGCGTCTTTTAATAATGGAGGGTGTTCTGGATTTAGACGCATATCTTTTTGAGTTATATATGAATAGCCGGCTGGAGTATGAGCTAGTTCGTCCATTGTTAAAGAGTCATCTTGGATAGTGGAAAAAGCCAGGCAGAACATTAAGAGTAAAAGGCCAACTGCTAAAATATTGGTTATTTTTTTATTGATTTTCATAAATGTTAATATCTTTATTGATTTTAGCATACAATAAAAGGTATAATCAATATATGTCCTGTGGAGAAATTTCAAAAACCGCATTTTCTATTTTATTGCCCCTAATTATTTTAGGAATTGCTTTTAATGCTTGGGCAAGTAATGTTTATTTGCCAAAAGTTGATTTAATTAAAGGAAGCGGTCCAGAAGTATATGTTTTGGAACTCGGGGTCAGGCATTGGATTCCTGACATAGAAACATTTAATCATTTTAATTTTAAATGGGGAAATATTAAAACATATTTTGATTCTACAATAAACAGTTATCTTCAAGAAGAAGATTGGGAGAAAAACGATGATTATCCAGAGGGCTCTTTAATTAAAGGATCAGGCCCAAAGGTTTATCTGATTGAATTAGGCAAGAAGCGCTGGATTCCAAGTCCAAGAGTTTTTGAAGGGAATAATTTTGGATGGAAATACATTATTAATATTGACGATGATGATTTAGATGATATTGATTTAGGCAAGAATCTTACATTGTCAGAGTCCAATAGATATCCAGAAACAACAATTCTTAGCGGGCCAACCCAGGGAGAAGTTTTAGAAAAATCAGAAATTACTTTTAAGTATTCAGGAATTAATCCATTAGGAGAAACAAGCGATTTAGAATTTGAAACGTTTCTGACTCACGAGGATTCTAGATGGCAGAATCAGGGGGATGATTATACAGAAGATTATGACCTGGAACAAGGCGGAGCATATACTTTTTATGTCCGGGCTAAAAATGAGCAAGGATACTACGACCCTAGTCCGGCCTATAGAAGTTTTAATATGGGCCTTTCTTCTTATTACGGTAAAATTAAAATTGAAGAAGTTTCTGCTGAAGAGGACGATTTTAGAGATGACTATCTTATTCTTGAAAACAATGAAGACGAGATAATTGATATTACTGGATGGACTATTGAGATAAAATCAGGGACAATTACTATCCCGCAGGCAGTTAAAAAATTAACTTGCTCTTCCTGTAGCTGCAGTAATTATAATATTGAATTAGACGATGGAGATGAAATTATTATCTCTGCTGGATTAAGCCCTATTGGAAAAAATTTCAGAACTAATAAATGTACTGGATATTTAGATCAATTATCGCAATACAATCCTTCTCTGGATGAAAACTGTCCTGATTTGGAAGAATCAGAATATAGTCATTTAAAAAGCTCATGTCAGGACTTTATTGAAGATTTGGATAGTTGTGAAATACCGGATTATTCTGATAACTTTGAGGTTAGCATAGATAATCAATGTACTGGTTTTTTGAATGATAAATTTAATTATAGCCAGTGTTATGAGGACTATTATAGGGACGCGGATTTTTTTGAGGGCCAATGGCGTATTTTCCTTAGCAGGTCAATTGATATTTTTGATGATAGCGGTGACACAATTATCTTAAAAGACAATAGTGGATTAACAGTTGACGAATATTCATATAGACCGTGAGAATCAGGTTAAAAAGCTTTGTGAGCTTGCTTTTGAAAAAGGATTAGATTTTGCTATTGAAGCGGCCAAGAAATTAGACAATACTTATGTATTAGATGAACTCCATGACACTTTAGTTGATAAATTGCGAGAAAAGTTTAGTTGACAAAGAAGTTGCTGAACGCTGGAGATCATCTACTTCTTCAGAAGTCCAATCGCCAATAAATTCGGATGTAGAAGTGAAGTAAAATAATTTATCATTTTGGGAATGGGTGTTAAAAAATGCATCTGATAACATATTAAGAAAACTTGGCGAAAACAAGGCTCAATACAACCAAACAATATTAGAGTATGCGCAAGTGAAAGGGAATAAGATCTACATCGTAGATAAAGAGGGGAATAAATTAGAAACAAATCAAGCGATTAAAGAGACGAAGGGGTCAGTATTTCTTTGGTTTGGCCATAAAGACATTACTAATGAAAAAGATGGACTTATTCCAGATTTTACTATTCCCGTTTCTTCCGAACCTAAAAAAGATTATCAAACTTTTGATACAAGGAAATATAAAACAAAAGAAGGAACGACAATGAGAGAAGTTCACATTGGCAATAAGATTAAAGATATTATTTATAAGTAAATACTTTAAAAGATATTATTATTAAAACATTGCGCGATTATTGCGCGATTATTTCTTTTTTGTTAAAATTTAAGTATATTGGAGTTAGAACAATAATTACTACCTCTGCTTTCAGACGAAGGCAGTTTTTTGTAAATTAAGATATGGCGCTTGATGTGATTTTATGCTATACTTATAATAATGGGAAAAGATAGAATTAAAAGATTGCCTCTGTTTTTTAAGCCAATCTTATGGTCTTATGATTTTAATTCTATAGATCTTGAGAAAGATAAAAAAACCATCATTATTAATGCGATTAATTACGGGGATTTGAAACATTGGCGGTGGCTTATTAAATATTATGGCAGGGAAAATGTTAAAGAAATATTAATGAAAATTCCTTTTACAGAAATAAGGTCAAGAGTTGCGCCTTTAGTCTCTATTATTTTTTCTATTGATAAATTTAATCATGCATTTAGAGGCAATACCTAAAAAAAATAAAGATATTTTTTTGAAGTTAAACAACTTTAATGATTTTTATTTGGCCGGTGGCACTGCCTTGACTTTGCAGATAGGTCATCGTATTTCAATTGATTTTGACTTTTTTTCCGATAAAGAAATTCCCAAAGCTTTTTTATCTAAAGTAAAAAGAACTTTTCAAGATAATAAAATTATTGTTTCAGTGAACAATTCAGACGAACTAACTGTTTTTGTCGATGAAGTTAAATTAACTTTTTTAAGATATCCTTTTCCAATAATCTTTAACTTTATTGAGTGCCAGAAAATTAAATTATTGAATGTTAAGGAAATAGCTTCGTCCAAGGCCTATACCATAGGTAGAAGAGGATCTTATAAAGATTATATTGATTTGTATTATACAGTTTTTGAAAATTATTCTGATTTGGGCGAAATTATAAGAATATCTGAAAAAAAATACAAAGATGAATTTAACGCGCGTCTGTTTTTGGAACAGTTGGTTTATCTTGACGATATTACTGACGAAAAAATTATTTTTTTAAAGGATAAAATCAGCAGGGAATTATTAAAAGATTTTTTTAAAAAAGAAATTAAAAAGATATTTTTATAATAATGTCGGTTTACAGATTATTTATAAAAGATTTGTTTTTGGATGTTGTTTTGGAGGTTTTGTATTTCCCAGTTTGGTGGTATAGCCGTGGTTTGAAAAAAACGGCTATTTTTTGCTGGAAAAGAGTAAAAGACGGCTCACGGGCGCTGGCTTTGTCAATTCTTATTAGAAATATTTTTAAGCCAATGTATGGCCAGAAAGGCTGGGATGCTTATGTTTTGAGTTTGTTTGTACGTTTTTTCCAATTAATTTGGATATTATTACTTATGTTTTTGTGGGTTGTTTTATGGCTTTGCGTTTTATTTGCTTGGCTAGTTTTGCCAATTTTCGCTATATGGAAAATATTATTTTTGAACCAAACCTTAATGCCTTAAGGATTATTCAAAGGAGATTGAAAACTCTTTTATTTTGGCTAATCTTATTTTGCTTGACCTTATTTGGCGTTTACGGAATTTTTATTCTATTTTTCTTTACTGAATCATCAGAGATATTTTATCTATCCTTGCTAATTGATATGTTTATCTTTTATCTCTGGCAGAGAAAAGGAGAAAGAATAAATAAAATTAAACCATTTCAAGCAGGCAAAGAAACAGATGTTTCTTTATTCTTAGACAAATCAGCGCAAAAGTCATTGGAAAAGGCCTGGCTCCTTGGCTATCGAAAAGGATATAGTTTTTTGCGGCCAATTCATCTTTTTATTTGTTTTTTAAAAGAAAGAAATTTTAACAAGATATTAAAACGTTTAGATTGTCAGCCAAAATTCGTTATTGAAAAAACCAAGAGGATTTTAAACAGTCCATCTTTTTTCTCAGAATCAGATAAAAAAAGGAATATTTTAGGACCGAAAATAACAAATGATTTCAAAGAGATTTTTTACAAAGCATATTTTCTTTGCTTAGAGCATGATAAAGAACAAATTGATTCTCTAGATATTTTATGGTCAATTAGCCAGGAGAAAAATTTGGTTGGCATAATTTTTGATGAGTTTGGCATTAGTCCGGAAGAAGTTGAAAAAGTTGTTGAATGGAGCCAATTAGAAAAGATAATTAAACAACAGGAAAGAGAATTCTTTTGGAAACGCCTATTTAAACCAAAAGGCAAATTGAACAGAGCTATGACAGCTGCTTTAACGCCCTTACTTGATAGAGTTAGCCAGGATATGACTTTTTTGGCCAGACAGGGCCGCTTTGAAATGGTAATTGGCAGAGATAAAGAAATTGAAAAAGTTTTTAATTTTTTTAGCACTGGCAACCCCGGAGTAATTTTAGTTGGCCAAAGCGAAGTTGGCAAAAAAGCTGTTTTAAAAAAGATTGCCCAGCTAATGGTATCTGAAAATGTGCCAAGATTTTTACAGGACAAAAGATTAGTTTCTTTGGATTTGAGCAGTTTAGTGAGCTTGTCCAAAGTCCAGCAAAAAGGAGAAGAATATTTAAAGAGAATTCTTTTTGAAGTTAGCAGAGCCGGCAATGTTATTTTAGTCATTGAAAATCTTGATAATTTAGTTAGCTTAAAAAGCCAGGCAAGCGGTTTGGATTTTTCTGAAATTTTAGCTTCTGGATTAGATAATAAGGCGTTTTATTTTATTGGCACAGCTTCAACAAAGAATTTTGCTTCTAAAATTGAAGGACAGATTTTAGGCAGGCTTTTAAACAAGGTTAAAATATTTTTGCCGTCAATAGATTCAGTCTGGCGTATTCTAATTACTAAGATTTTTATTATTGAACACGATCTAAAAATTCTATTCTCAGCTGATGCTCTGGATCAAGCAGTTAATTTAGCCGATCAATATCTTTACGGCAAAGCATTGCCAGCTAAGACAATGGATTTATTAGTTGAATCAGCTTATTCAATTAGGCGCGAAAAAGGCATTAATAGCATGGTTAAAGGCAGCGATATTATTAATTTAATATCCAAGAAAACAGAAATTCCATTAGGCAAGATTCAAGAGACAGAAAAAGAGAAATTGCTTCATATAGAAGAATTGATTCATAAAAGAGTGATTAATCAGGAACAAGGCGTTAAGGCAATCGCCTCTGCTTTAAGAAGAAGCCGGATTAATCTTCAAGATAAAGAGAAAACTATTTGCAATTTCCTTTTTATCGGGCCAACTGGAGTGGGTAAGACAGAATCAGCCAAATCATTGGCGCGAGTTTATTTTGGCAGCGAGAAAAGAATGATTCGCTTGGACATGTCTGAATATCAGGAAAAAAGAGGATTAAGGCGTTTAATCGGTATGCGTTCTGAGCAAGGATTACACAAAGGTTATCTAACAGAAGCAGTTAAGCGCCAACCGTATTCTCTTTTACTTCTTGATGAAATAGAAAAGGCCCATCCTGATATTTTGAATCTATTTTTGCAAGTAATGGATGACGGGAGATTAACTGATGTTTCCGGCGAAGTGATTAATTTTACCAATATTATTTTAATCGCCACTTCTAATGCAGGGACTCAATTTATACAGGAGGAAATAAGACGCGAAGTTGACTACAAAGAAATTGAGCAAAAATTAAAAGACAATATTTTATTAGAAAGCTTTAGACCGGAATTCTTAAACCGTTTTGATAAAATTGTTTTATTCAGATCTCTTTCTATGGATAATATGGTTGAAATCACCAAATTATTCTTAAAAGTGATTGAAAATAAGCTGGAAGAAAAGGGAGTCGGATTCAAAGCAGAACCAGAAGCAGTTGAAGAATTAGCTCAATTAGGTTATGATCCTTTGTATGGTGCTCGGCCTTTGAAGAGAGTCATTCAGGACAGAATAGAAAATTCTTTGGCCAAGCTGTTTTTAGAAGATAAAATTAAACGTCGCGATAAGTTAATTTTGAAAAAGGGCTTAATTTTTGAAATTAAAAAAGCTCCAATTATTTAATTTTTTTTATGAAACAATTAATAGCTCAATTTAGCAGATTTATAATTATTGGCACAATGAATACAGCTATTGATTTTGGTGTTTTGAATTTGCTGATGTGGCAGACAAGCATTTATGGAGGAAAATGGATTTTACTGCTAAATGCAATATCTTTTTCTGTGGCAGTAATTAACAGTTATTTCTGGAATAAACACTGGACATTCAAAGATAAAGACAAAGCTGGAATTAGTGAATTTTCCCAGTTTATTATAGTAACCTTGATCGGCTTGGCTATTAATACAGGCATTGTTTATGGGATAACAACATTTATTTCACCAGTTTTCGGTATAAGCATAGAACTTTGGGCCAATCTGGCCAAAGTAGTTGCTACTGGTCTTTCTCTTATCTGGAATTTTGTCGGGTATAAGTTTATTGTATTTAGGAAGAAATAATTTTTTATGGGAAACCTTGTTTTGTATCGTAAATATCGTCCTCAAAAATTTTCTGAAATAGTTGGCCAAGAGCATATTGTTAAAACATTGACTAATGCTTTGGTTATGGGGAAAGTGGCTCATGCATATTTATTCGCTGGACCCAGAGGCACAGGCAAAACTACCATAGCTCGCTTATTAGCCAAAGCAATTAATTGCTTGGAACGAAAAAATAAAGATTTTGAACCATGCAACAAATGTCCTGCTTGTGAGGAAATTAGTCAAGGGAAATCCTTGGACTTAATTGAAATTGATGCGGCTTCTAATCGAGGGATTGATGAAATAAGAGAATTGCGCGAAGGAATTAAATTCAGTCCTAATAGTTTGAATTACAAGGTATTTATTATTGATGAATGCCATCAATTAACAAAAGAAGCGTTTAATGCTTTGCTTAAAACACTAGAAGAGCCGCCAGCCCACGCTATTTTTATCTTAGCTACTACGGAAATTCATAAAGTTCCACAGACCATTATTTCCCGATGTCAAAGGTTTGATTTCCATAAATTAACTTTGGATAAAATTGTTGAACGGTTAACATGGATTGCCAAACAGGAAAAAGTATCAATAGAAAAATCAGCAATAGAATTGGTTGCTTTAAACGCAGATGGTTCAATCAGAGATGGGGAAAGCCTGCTTGGGCAAATTATGTCTGTTGAAGACAAAGAAATTACCCTAGAAGAAGTTCAGACTATTCTAGGTGTAACTGATATTAAAGCAGCGCAGGATTTAGTAAATTATTTGGCAGAAAAGAATAATGGAGCTGCTATTTCTCATATTAACCAAATTATTGCCCAAGGCTATGATTTAACGCAATTTTCCAAATCATTAGTAAATTATTTAAGGAAAATGCTTATTCTAAAAATTAATCCTGATTTGTCTAAATTAGTTGCTGTTGAGTTGACTAAGGAACAATTAGATATCATAATTAATCAGGGTCAGAAATTCTCTCAAGCAGATTTGATTAAAATTATCCATCTTTTTATTCAAGCCAGCAATGAAGTCAAATTAGCTGATTTTCCTCAACTGCCCTTAGAATTAGCTGTAGTTGAGTGTATTGGGGAGTAGCCAAGTGGTAAGGCACAGGATTTTGGTTCCTGCATTCGGGGGTTCGAATCCCTCCTCCCCAGCCATTGTGTACGAATAGAGGCAATAGCCTCTATTTTTGCTTTATTGGTGCGGTTTTTAGCTGGTTCTAACCTTAGATATTCTTTTTCTAAAGCAGGATAGCCGTTGGCAATAGGTTGTAGCCATTCATTCCCTTGAATACTAAGTTTCCCGTCTATTATGGTCGGGTTCTGACCTAATCCCATAAGAATCTCTTTTTTCTTCTCTAAAGCGCCCTTTAGGAACGCTATGTGCGCGTAGGTAGCGAAATTAAAGGTCTTTTCAGTTAATTCCAGCCATCTTTCGGCTCTATCTTCGGTTTGTCTCAATTTCTTTTTGAGTTGTTTGATTTTAATAAGGAGTGAATCTTTTTCTTTAATAAATTGATCGTCGTCAATTAATTTGCGGTATCTCATCTTTGTAAGTTCGTCTAATTCTGATTGCGTATTAGCCAAGCTTTTATGTTGCATTTCATAGATTTTAGTCCTATCTTCAATTTCGGTATCGTTCTTGCTATTTAATCCCTCTAATGCCCAATTTAGAAATTCTGGAAGAATAGTATATCTATCTATTTCTTTTTCAATCTGCAATTCTAATTTATCTTCTCTGATGAATTTTCTCTGAGAGCAATCAATATCCTTTTTTCTTCTGGTGCAGTGATAGTAAATAAATTCTTTGATCTGGCCAGTGCTTTTAATTAGTTTCTTTTTGAGCTCTGCTGTATATAGACAACCGCATTCCGCACAGCGAACAAATCCCGTAAAAGCAAATTGATGTTTTTTCGGCCTTGGTTTTCCTTTTCTGCCAAGAAGCATTTGTACTCGGTCAAACTCTTCAAGCGAAATCATTGCTTCGTGTTTGCCTTCGTATTGTTTGCTGTGACGGAGAATAATCCCAGCGTAAAATATATTAGTAAAAATTTTATAAATTCCGCTTCTTGATAATTCTTTGCCGCCAATTTTCTTGAATTTTCTTGTTCTGAATCCCCATTGTTTATTAGCTATTTCCAAGATTTGAGGCGGAGTATAATTTCCAGTCAGCATTAAATCCCACATTTTGCGTACGAGATTAAAACGTTTAGAGTCCTTTTTTATAGTCTTTTTTACTTTGTTATTTAAGTAGCCAAGGGGAGCAAGATTAGGGAACCATCCTTTTCGGAGTTTAGTATCTATTCCAAGTTTGACATTTTTACTTAAATCTAAAATAAATTGATTCGCCATTCCGCTTTCGACATTGAAAAGTAAGACATTGTCATCTGGTAGGTATTCTCTTTCTGTGGTTTGGATTGATTTAAGTACGCCTTGTTGTAATAACCAGCTTATTTTTCCACTGTCTATCGGATTACGGGATAGTCTATTTATTTGCCAGCATAAGATTCCATTAGCTTCGTTGTCCTCAATTCGTTTTATCATTTCTTCAAATATAGGACGGTTGTTGGGTTTTTTGGCTGACTTTGATTCTGTATAAATCTTTTTTATGTCCAGATTATAATCATTGGAGAGTCTCCTTAAGCGATTAACTTGGCTTTCAATTGATTGAATTTGCCGGTCTTCGCTCTCAGACGATTTTCTGGCGTAAAGGAAATATTTAATTTTGTTTGTTTCTTTTTTCATAAAACTCAAAGGGACGGTCTGGTAGCCCAGTTGCATTTCCGTGAGGATAGCTTCTGGCAGACCGCCCCTTAAAGGACGGAAGCTATTAAAAATCTCACGGACTTATTATACAACTTGGGCTACATTTTAATTATAACGCCCGGTTTAATTATAAGCAAGTTTGTTAAGAGGGATAAATTATTCTGTTCGCCAATTATACTTTTCAAATTTTTCTAAGGCCGATTGTATATCGCTCATTATGGGCAAAGCAGGTATTTCTTCTAATGTCACAGCAGATTCTTTGATTTTTTCACTTAAACGTACCCAACTTTTATTTGTCCATTTTTTTTCAATTTTATTCCTTGTCTTTCGAGCGCCGCAGTGATTGATCATCATATAAAGTCCAAAGCTGGCCAGTGTCTTATTAAGTGAATGAGCTTTCTTTTTTTGGCCCGTATTTATCTTTTTGATTATTGCGTCAAAAACTTCTTCAGGCGATTTTTCCATTTTCAGGGCTAATTGATTGGCTGGTCTGTTTAATATATCTTCCCAGTGTGCAATAAGCACTTTTTGACATAGTTCTTTGTTAAATATTTCCTCAAATGTTATTTTCTTAATTCTTAAATCAAGTACTTTTGATAAAAAGGCATTAAGACTTTGTTGTTTGGTTAACCTAACTTCGAATCGTAGTATTTCTGGTTGCTCATTCTTGTCAATTTCTTGTAATAATTGTTTTTCCTGTTTGAGTTTAATTTTATCCATCGCTTTATTTTTAGGTGTGGCTATGTCTCGCAGTTTGTCGTAAAAGATGATATTGGCTGATGAAGCGTAAAAATAAAGCGCTTGTCCGTCGTTTCCGTAATGTCTTATATTGATATCTTTGCTTTTGCCTAAATCTGCCTTGTAGAGCCCAGAAATTGCGTCCTGTGCCGTTAACGGGTGCGATAAAGGTATGTTCTTGCCAAAGTGTGCTTTTACTACAATTGCCTCATTTATTGCTTTTTCGGATACTTCTATGCCCATTCTAATGAGTCGCATTTTTAATAAGGAAATTACTGTTTTGAAATTATCATCTTCTAATTCTTGAACACTATTTCCAAAAAGCAATTTTGGTATGGAAAATTCAATGTGTAGATCATAAGTTGATACATTCTCTTTGAATCGTTGATATGCTGTTAGTCGTGGGCTATATATGTCGTTTCGTTTATCTTGAGCAGTTGGATTTTGTTTATATTTTCTAAATCTATGATATCCATATTGATAATTAGAATTACTATTTTCTATAACAAAAGCAGGAGTAAAAAGGGTAGGGTTAATAACCTTAAATTCTGGATGTATTATTTTTATATCTACTGTATCAAGCATATAATCTTGTTCTTTTGTTTGTTTTGAAG
>Ga0315547_1000336_pt1 | contig 49341 bp, 42 predicted proteins | sample SalMarSW160240MG_2_FD_202542 | JGI IMG/M metagenome (GOLD analysis project Ga0315547, IMG submission 202542) | Salt marsh sediment microbial communities from the Plum Island Ecosystem LTER, Massachusetts, United States - Salt Marsh Sediment SW1601-240 ...
TTTTGTACAGGATGTGAATTACAAAGCCTTTTTTTATTTGGAAGATGCTGTAAAAAAAGGTAAACCTGAAGGACTGAAAGTATTTGGAACATGGGATACAGTTTATGAAGCCCTGTCTGAACTGCCATTGAAAGTACAAAAGAGCTGGTTTGCTTTCGATCATTATTACTCCGATACTGCTTTCCCGGAATTGCTGGATATTCTTTTTATTAACAAGCCCGGGGAAATTCTTGATGTTGGAGGCAACACCGGTAAGTTCTCTATTTTGTGTGCAAAGCATGATCCTGATGTTCATATAACGATCCTCGATCTTCCGGGTCAGTTGGAAAAAGCAGAGGAAAAGATAGCAGAAGAAAAACTTCAAAACCGCATTGCCTGTATACCGATGAATCTGCTCGACCATACCGTGCCTTATCCCAATGGATTTGATGTAGTCTGGATGAGTCAGTTTCTTGATTGTTTCCCACCAAAAGATATAGTACAGCTATTGATAAAGGCAAAAAGATCTTTGAATCCTGATGGAGCTATATACATCCTTGAAACATACTGGGACAAGCAAAAATACCCGGCTTCTATGTATTCCCTGCATGCGACTTCGCTCTATTTTACATGTCTGGCTAACGGAACAAGTCAAATGTATCATTCCAATGATATGTACGAAATGATTAAAGAAGCCAACCTGAAAATTTATAACGAATGGAATAACATAGGAGTAAGTCATAGTTTGATTAAATGTAGCTGATTTTCTATGCCTCAACAACAAAACATACTGAAATTCATACCACAGCGTCCTCCGTTTGTATTTGTGGATGATATTGTTTCAGTTACCGATAAGCAAACCATTACAACTTTTCATGTCAAAGAAGGAAATCTTTTTTGCAAAGAAGGAATCTTTTATGAAGCCGGAATGATTGAAAACATAGCCCAAACAGTGGCTGCCGGATCTGGTTATCGCCTGAATGAAAAAAATGAGAAGCCTAAAATAGGGCTTATTGGTGCCGTAAAAAACTTAAAAGTTTTTTGCCGTCCAAAAGCAGGCTGTTCAATAAGGACTGTAACAGAATTAATCACTAACTTTAAAAATGCAATGGTAGTGCAAGGCACAATATTTGATAAAGAAAAACCAATTGTCACTTGTCAAATGAATATTTTTATTATTGATCATCCAAATTTTTAATACCATGAAAAAATTATTAAATGTTTTGTTACTCGCTGTCCTGACATTAACTATTTGCGGACAATCAAAAGATGAATTGATAACTTCTGAATCTATTTTATGGTTAGGAATAGATTTTACGGAAGCCCGCTTTGAAGGCAAATACGATTTTGGCTCACCCGACGAACTTACCGGTAAATATGTCACAGCCTGGAACCAGGTACTTATGCAGGAGCCTGAAAAATTCAATATCGGTGAATACTTTGGTTTTGAAGATGTTGAAACTGACTTTGGCATCGCCTTAAAACGAAATGAAAATTTAGACAAGGAAAAAATATTCCTGAGTGCAGGAGAAATTCATGACTATAATCTAAATGAAGATAAAATCCAGAAGATTGTATCCGAATATGATGCTGAATATGATGGTTATGCTTTGCTATTTGTTGTTGAAAGCTTTAGCAAATCTGCCGTTCTGGCCAATATATGGATAACCTTCTTTCATGTTCCTACAAAAGAGGTTGTACTAACAAAAAAAATGTCGGTTGAACCCGGTGGATTTGGCGTCAGAAACTACTGGACAGGCGGCGTTTATAAAGTCATGAAAGAATGGGAGTTCAATTGAAATATTGTTTTAAAACCTATTCATTAGCATATCATAAAAATCCGGATAGCTTATCCGGATTTTTTTTTACAAACAGCTAAACAAATTTTCTGTTTGCATGTTTTAATAATAATGATACGATTGAAAAAATGAAAACAGTATTTCTTATCATCTCCATTGTATGGACTTTTCAATTAACCGGTGGTAAAAGCACACCTGAATTTTACAGAAACCTTGATCTCATAAACATTGCTCAAAATGTACCTGATAATGCCACTTATAATATTCTCGTGATCAGTAACAGGTATTTTGATGCGGAAGATAATTATACATATGCCCGTTATGTTCATCCCCAAAAAAAGATGTTCTTCTTTGTCGTTAGTTTGACTGCTGATTCCAGTTATATAACTGCATACAATAGTCAGGAAGAAGCTATGCGGGTTTTCCCGACAGACCGCAATTTTCTTGTTTTTGTGAATGGTCATGGTAAGAATTTTGGTCAGATTATTGGAAGGGGATTTGAAATTGCAATACGATATCATGTGAATATGATCATGTTCGACTGGCCAACAGATTATTATGCTCTTAGAAAAACAGCACGCAATGCCAGGAAAGTAACTGAAAACTTTACAACTACTATTCGCGATCTGGAACCGATATTGAAAAAAGATTTTCCTGCTTCGAATGTATCTGTAATATTTCACAGTATGGGAAACCATATAGCCCGCAGATTAGTGCAAAAGGAATATATTGATTTTATCTCCGAAGGCTTTTTCAATAATCTGATCATAAATGCTCCGGCAGTGAAACAGAAACATCATTCCGAGTGGGTAAATCAATTGAATATACAGAAAAGGATATATATCGTGACAAATAAAAATGATCGGCCTTTGAAAGGAGTCATGATCCTGCGCCTGGCAAGACAGCTTGGTTCAGTGTATGATGAACCTTTAGCCAGAAATGCTTATTACGTTGATTTTAGCAACATTGCAAATAAAGAACACAATATTTTTCTGGGAAGAACCGACCTGGAAAAGAAGTATCCAAATATCGCGGTTTTTTACAATACACTCTTTCAAGGTCATGAACCAATGCTAACAAATAATCCTTTTTACCTGGCAAACAAACACCAAATCGATTTTCCCGGATTATAGCGATTGACAGTAGCTCTTTTTTATTACTCATGAATCGATATACATATTTTTTTATGAAATATGTAATTGGTCTATTCCTGAGAATGTTATTTTTGTGTTATGGGAAATGAGTTTGAACTTAAATCAACAAAAGAAATCGAAGTGAGATTCAATGAACTCGATCCACTGGGTATTGTCTGGCATGGGAACTATTTAAAGTATTTTGAAATAGGAAGAGAAGATTTTGGAGCAAAACATGGAATTTGCTATACTGACCTGAAACGGGAACATATTGCAACACCGGTAGTATCAGTTCAATGTGACTATAAGAGCTATGTGAGATATGGTGAGAAATTAATTATTGAAACAAGATTTGTTAATAGTCCGGCTGCAAAAGTAATTCTAAAATACATGATATACAGGGCAGAAAACAATGAGGTGGTTGCAGAAGGTAAAACCATTCAGGTTTTTACGGACATTGAAGGAAATCTTCTCTTAATTTTGCCGGAATTTATTGTTGAATGGAAAAGAAAATGGGGGTTGCTCGAAACATAATATGTCTTATATTACAAGTGACAATATAATTACATCTTTAGGAAACACTACAAAGGAAGTTATTTCAAATATTGAGAAAGAAACTACCGGTATTGATTATCATCATCCTTACCTGAATTACACAAAGGCACCAATTTCTATGGTAAACAGCAAGAAAATTCAGGAAGAAATAATCGGTATATTCAGTGATGTTACTTTCACACGATTTGAAAGCCTGGCAATTCTTTCATTGCATAATGCATTGAAAAATTCTATTGTTGATGCTGGTTCACCAAAGACCCTTTTTATTCTCTCCACCACCAAAGGAAATATCGAATTGCTTAAACAGGGTGTAAAACCTTCAGATCAAATCTTTCTTCACAACACAGCACAAAAAATAGCCGGCCTTTTTGGATTTATTGCAAGACCTGTCGTAGTATGCAATGCATGCATTTCAGGTGTACTTGCCATTCTTTTGGCAAAAAGATACATTGATAGCGGCAAGTATGATGATGTTGTTGTTACGGGTGTCGATATTGTTACAGAGTTCGTTGTTGCAGGGTTTGAATCGTTTAAATCCATGAGTGAAAAACCATGTAAACCTTTCGATGCAAACAGAGACGGATTATCTCTGGGCGAAGGGGCCGGTACCGTAATTATCAGCAGAAGAAAAAAATCCGAAAGTATTAAAATTGTTAGTGGTTCTTCGGCTAATGATGCCAATCATATTTCCGGACCATCGCGAACAGGCGAAGGACTTTACCTTGCGGCTAAAAATGCCTTGCTGAACAATCATAAAATTGATTTTATATCAGCACATGGAACAGCTACTCAGTATAACGACGATATGGAAAGTCATGCGATCAACAGATTACAGATCAATGAAATCCCTGTGAATAGCTTTAAAGGTTATTTTGGCCATACTTTGGGTGCTGCAGGAGTAATTGAAATTATATTAACAAAGCATTCTATGTTAAATAACATGCTCTACACATCTCTTGGAATGGAAAATGCTGGAGTTGCTTCTCCATTGAATGTAATAACTCACAAGCAAAAGAAAACACTTTCCCGCTGCCTTAAACTATCTTCAGGTTTTGGTGGCTGCAACGCCGCAATTGTGCTTGAAAAAGATGAATAAAGAATTGTACATAGTAAAAAATATTACCATACGAAATAGTATGGTAATTTCTGATGGCCGGGAATTGTATTCCGATGTTTCCAATCCCGATTTTAAATCATTTGGTAAAGATCTTTACAGGAAATTAAAATGCAATTATCCAAAGTTTTTTAAAATGGATACTCTCTGTAAACTAACCTTTCTTGCCAACGAATTTATTACACGGGATATTGACCTGACACCTTACAATAAGGACAAAACTGCCGTTGTTTTGTCAAGTTCATCGTCAACACTCGATACAGACACCATTTTTACAACTACAATTCATGCAATTCCCAGTCCGGCAGTCTTTGTATATACATTGCCAAATATTGCCATAGGAGAACTATCAATAAGAATGGGATGGAAAGGTGAAAACCTCTTTTTAATAGATGAAAGTTTTCACCCTGAAAACATTGTAGATCAGGTTAATATGCTATTTACAGCATCTCAGACAGAGCTTTGCTTAACCGGATGGACTAATTATCTGTCTCCGACTGATTATCATGTCAGTTTATGGTTAATTTCAGAACATAAAAATGTGCAAACAAGAAAACTCACATCGATGGAATTATTGAACGATTTTTCAGTTTGATTATGGATTGATTCAACATAATGTATGGTTAAATCCGGAATAAATATAAATACCAATGTAGTTGTTACCGGCCTCGGCATTATTTCCTCTATTGGAAATAACCTGAATGAATGTGTTAATTCTTTGCGCAATGAGCAAACTGGTATCCGGCCGATACAGCACTTGAATTCTGTCCATAAAAATGATTTTGTTGCCGGTGAAATCCCTTTATCAAATAAAGAATTGGCAGAGTATATTGATAGTTATGATGATCTTCCCCGAACTACATTGCTGGCATTAATTGCAGCCAAAGAAGCACTGGAATCAGCCAACTTTAATTCATTCAATTCTGGCAGAAATGGTATAATTTTAGGTACTACCGTTGGAGGTATGGATAAGACAGAAAGATCTTATCTGAAAGGAATTCATCCAACTGAATATATTCCCAGTCATCATTGTGGATTTACTACTTCATATATCGGCAAACATTTTGGCATTAGGTATTATTCGAATACAATCAGTACAGCATGCTCATCTGCTGCAAATGCAATAATGCTGGGTGCGCGTATGATTAAAAACAATCTTCTTGATACGGTGTTAGTCGGTGGAAGTGATTCACTCTCTTTATTCACTTTCAATGGTTTCCGATCCTTAATGATTCTGGATCAGGAACCATGCAAACCATTTTCCGATGATAGAAAAGGATTAAACCTTGGAGAAGGAGCTGCCTTTTTGTTTATGGAATCCTCCGAATCGGCAAAAAAAAGAGGCGTTAAAGAACTATGCGAAGTTGCCGGATACGGCAATTGCAATGATGCATTTCACCAGACAGCTTCTTCTCCGGATGGCCGCGGACCATATAAAGCAATGAACACAGCCATAAAAATTTCAAAGATTTCTGAAAAAGAAATTGACTATGTTAATGTCCATGGAACAGGTACTGACAATAATGACCTGACTGAAGCTATTGCTTTGAAAAATATATTTCGTGAAGGAATGCCGGATTTTAGTTCAACAAAATCATTTACAGGTCATTGTTTAGGTGCGGCAGGTGCAATTGAAGCAGTTTTTTCCGCAACTTCAATTCTATATAATGAAATCTACAGTAACCTGAGATTTTCACAACCTATAGGAAATTATAACCTGATCCCTGTTACAAAATATTATAAAAAACAAGTGAAAAATGTATTGTCAAATTCATTTGGATTCGGTGGTTGTGATACATCATTGTTATTCTCAAAACCAGCATAGGAATAATGAGTGCGTATATTATAAATAGCAAGGCCATTTCTCCTCAATCCAGCTTTAATGGGATCGACTGGAATTGTATTTCTCCGGCTTCAAGATATATGAGTGCTAAAGAACCAAATTATAAAGACTTTTTCCCGGTTCTTAAGCTACGAAGAATGAGCAGGATCGTTAAAATGGGATTGACTTCAGCGACAGAATGCCTTAAAGAGTCAGGAATCAAAAATCCTGGAGCAATTATTACATCCACTGGTTGGGGATGTCTTGAAGACACTTTTAAATTCCTGAATGAGATAGCAGAAAAGAAAGAACAAACCCTCTCTCCCGCCACTTTTATTCAATCAACACACAACACTGTGGGTGGTCAGATTGCACTTATGCTTAATTGTCAGGAATATAACAGTGTTTATGTGAACCATACATCATCATTTGAACACGGTCTTCTTGATGCTCTTATGTTATTGAATGAGAACGTAAATAATATCCTTATTGGCGGAGTTGATGAACTGACACAAATGGATTTTGCATTAAAAGAGAAAGCAGGATATTGGAAAGAAGATGATAAATTTTCACATTTGCCGGATTGTAAATCCGGAGGAACCCTTGCAGGAGAAGGATCAGTATTTTTTCTGTTGAATAGTAAACCTCTGAATAACTGCCACTCTTATGTACAAGATGTGCGAATAAGAACTGAAGATAATGCCAAAGGGATCCTCTTAGAACTGCTTCATGATAATGACTTGCAAATTACTGATATACAGGTCTGTATAAGTGGTATTAACGGAGATTATAATGAGAATAAATTGTACAAAGATTTCCTGACCAAGAATTTTGGCAACTCAGTTCATTGTTACTATAAACATCTTTGTGGCCAATACGATACCTCTTCTGCCTTTGCATTATGGCTGGCAAATGAAATAATAAGAAAACAAATTATTCCTGAATCCATCAAAGTTGATCCTAAACAAAAAGTCGGAAATAGAATAGAAAATATATTATTATACAATTATTCAGAACCTAATGATCATGCGTTCATCCTGGTTTCGAAAACCGGTATATAAGAAGGCGAATCTAATCTTCGTGCTTATTATTGCTTTTGGTGTATCGTTGATTTTTTTCACACCAGCCGGATGGTATGTTCTTGCAACTTCAATTGTAATATGGATTATATTTTCATTTCTGGCATCGTACAATATTTGTTCCGGCATGTTTATTTCGGCAATCTGCAGTGTTCCTGTAAAAGAGAATCTGATTTCTCTCACATTTGATGATGGACCTTGTAAAACAACAGAAACATTGCTCCAGCTATTGAAGAAATACGATGCAAAAGCAACATTTTTTATGCTTGGATGCAATGTTTCAGGAAGGGAGGCCGTTGTCTGTAAAATGTATTCTGATGGTCATGAAACAGGCAACCATTCTTTTTCTCATAAAAGCCGGTTTCCCTTAATGAGTCCAAAAAAAATTAAAGATGAAATAAAAAATACACAGGAAGCAATTCAGAAAATAACCGGGAAAGTGCCTGCATATTTTCGTCCACCTTTTGGAGTTACCAATCCGCTTCTTGCCAGGGCGCTCAAATCATCAGATCTTAAAATCATAGGATGGTCCATTCGCTCGATGGATACAACAAACAGGTCGCAGGATAGAATTATTAAAAACATCCTGGGCCGGATCCAGCCAGGTGATATTATTCTTTTACATGATACATCAAAACATATTATCAATGTGTTAGAGAAGGTTTTAGTATATTGCAGAAAAGAAAATTACAAACTGGTTACTATTAGTGAATTAATAAAACATCAAGTATGATCAGACACAACACCACTCATTTGTTTTTAGTATTGTTTATACTATTTATGTATGCCAATGATACTACCGTAGCACAAACCGATGATTTCAGACTTTTGGATAAGAATTCAGATGCTAAGCATAAAATTCGTGAGACTGCTCTGAATATTCATACGATACATTGTGATTTCATACAAATAAAAAGAATGCATTACCTCGATTCTGACTTGAAATCCTCTGGGAAATTCTGGTATTATAAACCTGATAAAGTGCGATGGGAATATCTTCAACCCTATGAATATATTATTATTCTGAACCAGGACAAAATTTCTCTCATAAGTAACAATACATCAAATCAGTATGATGTGAAAAACAACAGTATGTTCAATCAGATGAACGAATTGATCGTTGACGCTGTCAGTGGTAATATATTTAACAATTCAGGATATACAACAAATACATATGAGAACAAGGATCTTTATTTGGTGAAATTACAACCTGAATCTCCTGATATTACAAAGATCATTAAAGAAATGGAATTGTATTTCGATAAAAACTCATATACACTTAATAAATTAAAGATTATTGAACCTAATTCTGATTACAGCCTGATCTATTTTTCAAATCAGATACTGAATGAAGTTATTCCTGAAAATATTTTTATCCATTAGCATATTTATTTGTGTTGTTGATTGCTCAACACCATATTCATGCTCCGTTAATCCTGATCCTGAAAATTTCAGTTTCGAGCCGATTGTTCATTTGACAGAAAATAAACCTGTTCTCTATACTTCCGAATTTCATATAATGAATTATACGTTTTCAGGACTAATTGCTTTCCGGAAAATGCAGGAAACTTCTGAAACAAGGATTGTTTTTTTATCTGAAGTAGGCCTTAAGCTAATGGAATTCAATTATAAAGATGGCTTGATTACAAACAATTACTGTATATTGGCTGCAAACAGAAAACAAGTAAAAAAATTTGTGGCAAAATTTCTTCTTTTGCTATTGGAAGAGCCCATTTGTAAAACAATCTGTATGAAAACAGCGGATGAAAACTATCTATATTTCTGTAAAAATCACAAAAGAAAATTATCAGCAAAAACCTCAGGAAACTATAAAAATAGTATCAGTATTAAAAAAAAATATGGTATTGCTACTGGAACCTATTCGAAATCTGAGAATCTACCAGAAATTATTGAAGTGAGAATGAGCCATAAGACAAGAATAAATTTAAAGCGAGTAGATAATGCCTTTGAATGATCTGTTTGAATATAAATTAATGGAATCTGTTGAGGGCAGTATTATTGCCACAATACATATTAACGCCAGTCACAGGTTGTATAAAGGTCATTTTCCCGGCAATCCTGTAACACCCGGTGTCACTCTGATTGAAATTGTGAGGCTGGTGCTTTCCGAATCTTTAAACAAAGATCTGATGCTCACTGAAGCCAGAGATATTAAATATTTGGCATCGATTGTTCCACCCTATACTGATAACATTAACCTGGAAGTCAAATACAACACTGTTACAAATGGGATAGCTGTCAATTGTGTTTTATCAGGAAATGGTCAGGTTTATACAAAAATCAGAGGCACATTCAGTGAAAGCAAATAGAACAGACATATTCAGCGATCTCAAATGTTGTATCATCGTTCCGACATACAATAATGCAGGCACACTGAAAAATTTACTTGATGACATTCTCAGGCATACAAAGCATGTGATTGTTGTAAATGATGGTTCAACCGATCAGACAAAAGATATACTGGATGTTTATAAGGAAATAAAGGTTATTGAAAATAAGACAAATCGGGGTAAAGGTTTTGCATTACGAAAGAGTTTTCGTGTGGCTGTCAAAGAAGGTTATGAATATGCAATTACAATTGATTCTGATGGTCAGCATAGTCCTGACGATCTGCCAAAATTCAGATCGGCTTTGAATGAACATCCGGTAACATTGATTCTTGGTGCCAGAAATATGGATCAGCAAGGGATTCCCGGGAAAAGTAGTTTTGGACATAAGTTCTCCAATTTCTGGTTTTGGGTTGAAACCGGAATCAAACTCCCCGACACACAAACCGGCTATCGTTTATATCCAATAAAGAAAATTTCCGGAATGCGATTTTTTACAAACAAATTTGAATTTGAGATCGAAATTCTTGTAAGAACAGCCTGGAAAGAAATTCCAATAACCAGTATTCCTGTAAACGTTTATTATCCTCCTGCCGGTGAAAGAATATCACATTTCCGCCCTTTCCGGGATTTTACACGAGTAAGTCTGTTGAATACCATTCTGGTTGTTCTTGCCTTTCTGTATTTCAGGCCCATGTTATATTTCAAAGATTTTAACCTGAAAAAACTTAAAAAATTACTCGGCTCTGGTGAATCAAGTATGAAATTATCATTGGCTACCGGCTTTGGTGTTTTTATGGGTATAGTGCCTATCTGGGGCTTTCAGATGATCACAGCAGCCTTTCTTGCTCATATTTTCAAACTAAATAAAGCACTTGTTTTGGTTGCATCCAACATAAGCATCCCTCCTATGATGCCTGTTATCATTTATCTCAGCTTTGTAATGGGACGCCTTTTTGTGGCTAATCCGGTATACATTGCATTTGATAAAAATATAACTTTAGAAAGTGCTAAAATTAGTTTCATACAATATATATATGGCAGTATTCCACTTGCAATTTCCGCCGGATTGCTTGCTGCAATATTCACCTATATTTTTTTATATTTTAGAAGGAACGGAAGGAAGAAATAAATGGCTGCCGGGAAAGTGAAAAGGAATTTTTGGAATGCTTTATTCATTGTTGCATTCATCTTTTTTATTGGAGGAGGAATACTTTTCTCCTTAAAAAGAATTCAATTTGAGGAAAGTATTTCATCCATACTCCCGGCAAATAAAACCAATGAACTTTTTGTTGAAGTCCTTGATAGTGCAAAGATCTTTGACAGAATTGTATTTCACATTTCAGTTACAGATACTACCATTTACCATCCTGAATTTCTGGTTTCTGCGGCGAATGCACTTACCGATTCCATTGAGAAATTTTTTGTTCCTGAATTTATACTAAAAATTGAAGGAAAGGGAAATGCGCTTTCCCAGGATGAAATTTTCGGAAGTTTTTTCAATTCCCTTCCTCTGTATCTTGAGAAGGATGATTACAGTAAACTCGACAGCATAATACAATATGTTGATTTTGATAGGCTTACGGAAGAATATCTGAAAGTTTTAAATTCACCTGCAGGCTATATGGCTGCAAAGTTTATTTTTCGTGATCCGTTTGGCCTGGTAATAAAACAAGTTAACAGATTTAAAGATCTGCAGCTTGATGATAATCTTATACTTTACCAGAATTACCTGGTTACGAAAGATAAAAAAAACCTGTTATTGTTTGTTATTCCTACAGATTCAAAAAATACGGGAAAAAACACAGATTTCATTTATCAGTTGGATCATTTTATTTCAGAAATTGAGTCAGAACAAAGCAACAATATCAATATTGATTACATTGGTTCACTTCCTGTAGCAACAGCAAATGCATTGAGAATAAAAAAAGATGTGCGATTGACCATAACAATTGCACTTATCCTTATTGTGGTTCTTATCTACTATTTCTTCCGTAAGAAATATGTGTTAGGCTTGATCCTTCTGCCTGCTCTTTTTGGAGCAACTGTTGCGTTAATATACCTGAGCTTTAGTCACCGGAATCTGTCTCTGATCTCACTCGGAATTGGCTCAGTCATTCTTGGAATCACTGTCGACTATGCACTTCATCTTATGACTCATTTGAAACATCAGAATGATAGCCGGATGAAATTTAATCAGGTAACTGTACCAATATTGATGAGCAGTATAACAACTGCCACAGCTTTTCTTTGCCTTACGCTTCTTTCATCTCCTGCATTAAAACAACTGGGAATATTCGCTGCAATTAGTGTTATTGCAGCTGCATTGCTAACGATTGCATTTTTACCAATTTTCCTGCAAAAGGACCAAAAGGATAGAATACCTGAAAAATCAAACCTGATTGAACATATCGCTCAATACCAGTTCAAAAATAAAAAAGTCATTTTACCACTGATATTGATCATTACCATGATCTTATACTTCTTCTCCGGCAAAGCCCGGTTTGAAAAAGATATCGAAAAGAGCAATTACATGCCTGATCAACTTACCCGGTCACTTAATAATCTCAATGCAATAAGTAATGTACACCAGAAAAAATTATACCTGCTTTCCTATGGGAAAACACTCGACAAAGCAATTTATGAACTGGAACAGGAGCAATCAACATTAGCCAATCTGAAGGCGCAGGGTAAAATTGAAAACTACCATGGAATTTTTTCACTTGTGTTTTCCATTGCGAAGCAACAAGAAAAAATCAATACCTGGAATACTTTCTGGTCAACCGACAGAAAATCACAATTGAAAAACAAACTGAACCGTTCAGCAAAGAAGTATCATATTAAACAAGAGGCTTTTCATGAATTTTATAATTTGCTGGATAAAAATTTTCAACCTGTTCCTCCTTCTGTATTATTTTCATCTTTTGCATCACTTATCAATGCTTTTAATATAAAAATTTCCAAAGGTTTTGTTATTCCAACCGTCATTAGTATTAACAGTCCTGCACAGAAAAATGAATTGGCGAAATCATTTCAAGATAAAAATAATTCGTATGTTCTTGACAGAAAAGATTTTTTCAACAGGATATTTGATAGCATTGAAAAGGATTTTTCAAGGTTGATCAGAATTTCTTTGATTGCAGTATTTCTGATCATACTTGTATTTCTTGGTCGCCTGGAAACCGCAATTATTACGTTTATACCCATCCTTGTAAGCTGGATATGGACTCTCGGCATTATGGGCATAACAGGACTGAAATTAAATTATTTCAACATTATTATATGTACACTGATATTTGGTCTGGGAGTAGATTATTCTATTTTTATTACAAAAGGTTTAATCCTCAAATACAAGTTTGGAACTAACGAATTGCTCTCTTTCAAATCATCCATCCTTATCTCGGCACTCACCACACTGATAGGTTTGGGGGTACTGATTCTGGCAAAGCATCCTGCATTAAGATCCATTGCCAGTTTAGCAATAATAGGCATTGTATCAGTATTGATAGTATCTTTCTCATTGCAGCCCATACTCTTTCAGAGTCTCATCTATGCAAAAGGCGCAAAAAGATCATTCCCTGTCAGTATCATGAAAATCTTATATAGCATTTTTTTCTTTTTTGGCTTCTCAATTGGCTCACTCCTACTGACCGGATGTATACCTGTTATTGCTATTCTTCCTGTAAAAAAAGCATCCAAACAATATATAATCCGCTATATTGGCCATAAATACATTAAAACACTTATTGAATTACATCCAAAAGTCAGATTGTTAAAAGAAGGTATCAATACAACTACGTTTAAAACACCTTCTGTTTTGATATCTAATCATCAGTCAATGTCTGATATACTTTTGTTTTTGGCTCTTTCTCCGAATATTTTAATGCTTACCAAAGACTGGGTTTGGAATAATCCGGTGTTTGGAGGACTGGTAAGATATTGTGGTCACATCCGTATTTCCAAAGGCTATGAAAAGACATTAACGGATATCAACAGGCAAGTTGAAAACGGTTGTTCCATTCTTGTATTCCCGGAAGGTTCAAGATCAAAGGATGGACGTATCGGGCGGTTTCATAAAGGAGGATTTTATATTGCTCAAAAACTGAACCTTCCTGTTCAGAGTTTTTTAATTCATGGTGCATGCGATGTACTTTCAAGAAATTCATTTCTTATTAATTCCGGGCAAATTACAATAAGAAAATTTACAACTTTTACCATAGATAATCGTGAAGAAAGAGCCTATTATCACGCTTCAAAAAATGCATGTGAGCGCATGAGAAATGCATATCAGAAAGTAGTTGCAGAAAAGTCCACTCCAAAATACTTCAGGTATCGAATTGCTGCGAATTATACCTACAAAGGTCCTGTACTTGAAAATTATATTAAAATAAAACTCTGGCTTGAAACATATTATGAATTGTTCCATCCCCTTGTGCCACCTGCTGCAACAATCACTGATATTGGCTGCGGTTATGGCATGATGGCCTTTGCACTAAGTATGGCCGCTCCTGAAAGAAAGATCTATGCCATTGATTACGACAAAGATAAAATACATACGGCTGAGAATTGTGAGCTGGCTGATCACTGTAACATAGAGTTTTATGTTGCTGATGCATGCAAGTACAATTACAAACCATCAGATGTTTTTATACTGAGTGATGTCCTCCATTATTTGAGAGCCGAAGATCAGCGTCTTCTTCTTAAGAAATGCATTTCAAAATTGAATAAGAAAGGAATGATCATTGTCCGCGATAGTGATAGTTCTCTTAAAAAGCGCCACCGCGGAACCAAACTAAGTGAGTTTATATCCACTAAAATCGGATTTAACAAAACCAAAAACAAACTTAATTTTGTTTCCAGTCAATACATAAAACATTTCGCATTTGAAAATAATCTTGATATCAGGATCATTGACAATACAAAGTTAACTTCAAACCTGATCTACATACTGCAAAGATAGAAAGATGAGTAAAACGTATGATATAGTAATAATCGGAAGTGGTCTGGGTGGATTGATCACAGGCAATATATTATGCAAGAAAGGATTCAAGGTTGCAATCATTGAAAAAAATGCTTATCCGGGAGGTTGTTTGCAATCGTTTGAAAAAGATGGTGTTACTTTCGATACGGGGATCCATTATGTTGGTGGTCTGAAAAAAGAACAAGTATTACATAAACTTTTCTGCTACTTAAATATCTTCCGGGACCTGAATATCAGAGAAATGGATGTTGATGGCTTTGACCGGTTTCTTATTGGTAAAAATGAATATGCATATCCGGCAGGCTATTTAAAATTTCAGGAAAAACTCGAATCGATTTTCCCAAAGGAAAAAAAAGCAATAGTTGAATACATACATAAAATCAAGGATATAGCCAATTCTGTTTCGTTATACAATTTAAAACGAATTGACTATGATCCGAAAAATTTCTACAACAAATTCGCACACGGAAATGCATGGACTTTCATTCAGACGATTACAAAAAATACAAAGCTTCAACATTTGCTTGCCGCACAGAATCCCCTCTATGCAGGAAGGCCGGAATCAACTTTCTTATTTGTCCATGCTCTGATCACAAATCACTATATGGAAGGTGCCTGGCGATTTGTTAACGGAAGCAGACAATTGGCTGATTCACTGATGAATAGATTTTCTGAACTGGGAGGTGATATTTATTTTAGCCAGAAAGCAGTACAATTTAAGTTTCATCAAGATTATATTCATTCTATTGTAACAGATAGAAAACAGGAATTTTCCGCAAAGAAATTTATCTCAGCGATACATCCTTATCAAACAATGGAGATGATTGAACCTGATAAAATCAGAAAATCATACCGTAAACGATTGCAAAATTTAGACAATACAATTTCTACCTTTAGCTTGTACGTAGTATTCAAAGACGGTACTTTTCCATACATGAACTGCAATTGCTATTATTATCCAAATGGCAATGTATGGGGACTGTCTTATTACGATGAAAAGAAATTCCCCCAGAGCTTTGGCATTTACCCGCTTGCCGATTCGATAGACGAAAAATATACACGGGGAATCTCAGTTCTGGCATTTATGGATTACAAGGAAGTTGAAAAATGGGAAAATACAACGGTTGAAATGAGAGGTGAAAAGTATGAAAAATTCAAGGAAATCAAATCTCAAAAAATTATTACTGAAATGGAAAAGTATTTTCCTGATATACGAACAAAAATAAGATCATATACTTCTGCTACACCTTTGACATTGCGCGACTATACAGGAACTCATCGCGGTGCAACCTATGGAATTGAAAGAGATTACAGAAATCCAAACAATTCCTTGTTATTTCCCAGGACTAAAATATCAAACCTGTACCTTACAGGACAAAATCTCAGCCTGCATGGTATGTTGGGAGTTTCTATGGGGGCATTGTTGACATGTTCTGAGTTTATGGACCTGAATGAACTTATCGAGGAAATTAACCATGGTTAAAAAAACTCTGAAAATACTCCTGATATTCTTTGTAACTCTTTTTAGCATACTGGTTATCATTGTTGGGCTATTGTTTGCAGGAGTAAGACCGCCAATTCCTGATCTGCCTGTTGTTGAAGAAAGTAAATATTCTGATAACACACCTGTGAAAATTGACAGCAATTTTTACAGGCTGGATAACAACTGGATACGTAAAAACAGATATGGCCTGTGGGAAATGTATGTTGAGGGCGATGCATTTGACAGAGGTGTGGCCGCAGGAAAATTATCAGGTGATCTCATCAAACAGCAGGAGGAGATCTTTGTATCTCAGATAAAAAACATTTTGCCTTCAAAACTTCATCAACGTTTTCTGCTCACAACCGTGGCATGGTTAAACAGAAAACTGACAGAGAAAATACCTCAGGAATTTCTTAAAGAAATATATGGTTTATCATTATCTGCATCCCGCAAATATGATGAATTTGGTCCTCCGTACGTGCGCCTGCTGAACTATCATGCAGCTCACGATATTGGCCATGCAATGCAAAGTTATTACCTGATCGGCTGCAGTTCATTTGCTGCATGGAATGAAAACACCCCGGATTCATCACTGATCATTGGCCGCAATTTTGATTTTTATTTCGGAGAGGAGTTTGCACAAAATAAAATTATAGAATTTGTTTCACCTGATTCCGGATACAATTTCGCATTCATCACCTGGGGAGGCATGATTGGTGTTGTATCAGGCATGAATGATCAGGGCCTCACCGTTACCATAAATGCCGGCACCATGGAGATTTCTCAGCAATCGTCTACTCCGGTAACGTTGGTTGCCAGGGAAATACTTCAATATTCAGATAATTTAGAGACAGCGATTCAAATAGCCCGGTCAAGAAAAATCATGGTTGCCGAATCTTTTCTGATTAGTTCTGCAAAAGATCATAAAGCCATAATTCTTGAAAAAAAACCGGGCTCGACCGATATTGTATGGCCTGATTCATCTTTGATTGTTTGCACCAATCATTTCCAGGGAGATAAATTTTCCATATCGGAAGCCAATATAGAAAACAGGAAAAACAATGCCACCGGTTACAGGTATCTTCGTTTGAATGAATTAATAAACAATCAGAATATTCTGGACCCCGTGTCTGTAGTAAAAATTTTGCGTGATAAAAATGGAATTCATGATCAACCGATAGGTCTTGGAAATGAAAAAGCCATAAACCAGCTTCTTGCACACCATTCCGTTATATTTGAACCTGAAAAACTGATCTTATGGCTTTCAACATCACCCAATGTTATGGGAACCTATGTTGCTTATGACCTGCATAAAAAATTTTCAAAAGAAAATGTTATGGTGAAGAATCATTTCATGGATGAACCGGACCTTGCTATTCCTGTTGATTCCTTTATTTACAGCCGGGAATATTTGAATTATATGGAATACAAATCCTTATCCGATACTCTAAGAAATGCCATTAGCAACAATCGCGAAGTTTCCGGAAGTTTTCTCCGGCATTTCCAGACCCTGAATCCTGATTACTTTGAAACCTATCTATTACTGGGAGATTATTATTTTAGCAGGAAAAACTACTCAAAAGCAAAAGAATTTTACAATAAGACCCTACAGAAGGAATATAACAGTATTTCTGTATCGGATTATGTTGAAGAACAAATCGCAAAATGCAAATAATATAATGATATCATGTCAGATACATTCTTTCCGGAAATTGAAAAAAGATCCCTGGAAGAAATCAAAGTCTTCCAGGAAAACCTTATGAGAAAACAACTACAATACCTTTCTTTTCATTCCCCTTTTTATCGCAGAATGTTTGAAAAAGAGAAAATCGATACTAGCAAAATAAAAACACTTGAAGATTTTAACAACATTCCACTGACCAGCAAAGATGATCTGAATTCATACAATGAAGATTTTTTTTGCGTCCCAAAAAATCAGATTATTGATTACATAACCACTTCCGGCACACTTGGCGATCCTGTAACTTTTGTTATGACCGAAAATGATCTTGACAGGCTTGCTTATAACGAAGCCATATCGTTTGTATGTTCAGGTTGTTCCGGTGACGATATATTTCAGATCACGACTACAATCGATAAGCGTTTTATGGCCGGCCTCGCCTATTTTATGGGAGCACGAAAACTTGGCGCCGGTATTATAAGGGTAGGTGCAGGAATTCCTGAACTGCAATGGGATACCATCATGAGGATAAAACCTACGGCTTTGATCGCAGTACCTTCTTTCATTCTTAAGCTGGCTGATTATGCTGAAAAAAATGGTATTGACTATCAGAATTCATCGATTCAAAAGGCAATATGCATTGGTGAACCTTTAAGAAAGCATGATCTGGGCTTAAGTACCCTGGCAGAAAAGATCAGGGAAAAGTGGGATCTGAAGTTATACTCAACCTATGCCTCCACGGAAATGTCTACTGCTTTTGCAGAATGTGATGCCGGACAAGGAGGACATCATCACCCCGAACTGATCATTGTGGAATTTGTTGATGATGAAGGTAATCCTGTTCGTGAAGGTGAAGCCGGTGAAGTTGTAATTACAACCCTTGGTGTACAAGGCATGCCATTGTTGCGGTTTAAAACCGGAGACATCTGCTATCATTATACGGATCCATGCTCCTGTGGACGAACGACAATTCGATTAGGACCGGTCCTCGGAAGAAAAAAGCAGATGATAAAATTCAAAGGGACCACTGTATATCCCCCTGCTTTGTATGATATTCTGGACGACATCGGTGAAATTAACAATTACATCGTCGAAGCCTATACCAACGATATCGGCACGGATGAGATCCTTATCAAAGCCTTTTGTGCAAACCAGACTGATGGTTTGGAAAAAAGGATAAAGGACCATTTCAGAGCAAAACTTCGGGTTTCTCCTTCGGTGGAATTCTATCCGAACGAGGAGATCGAGAAATTAAAGTTTAAGGGCAGTTCAAGAAAACCAATGATTTTTCATGATAAGCGAAAGGGATAGGTCATTCCCCGGTAGACAGGGTAAATGAATAATACACACCCCCAAGCCCCCTCTGCAGAGGGGGCTTAGCTTAGTGCAAAGAAATAACATGCCAAATGATTTTTGCTGTTCCATTCCAGACGTTTCCCCCTCTGGAGAGGGGGATTAAGGGGGTGTGTCTTCTATTTCCCCCAAAACCATCCTCATAAATCCCTCCCCATCCGGAATTTCCGTTCCTATAAATCATCTTTCCAATTGTTTGCTTAAATTCGTCTCGGGTTTCCCTGTCTCTGATTTAAGAATTCATATGAATTACCAACTAGTAATCAATGGACATCTTTAAAAATTATATAATCAGAAGCTTACTGTTCTTACTCATCCCTGCAGGTTTTGTTCATGCCCAACAAGGCAGGTTTGTTTTCGATCAATTGTCAGAAGAAAATGGGGTATCCAACAACTCCATCACTTGTATACTGAAAGATAGCAGAGGATTTATCTGGATAGGTACAATTGATGGTCTGAACCTATACAATGGATATGATTTTAAAGTCTTTAAACACAATCCTTCCGATTCAAATTCCATTTCAGACAATTTTATCAGCACAATTATTGAGGACTTTGCAGGCAACCTGTGGATTGGAACACAGGGAGGAGGACTGAATAAGTACGATCCCAACATGGAGAAATTTGAAATATTTCTCCACGATCCTAACAATGAGAACAGTATCTGCTCAAATTTCATATTTCATCATAAATCTTTATTGCTTGATAAGGATACAATACTTTGGATAGGAACCGACAATGGATTATGCAAATTAGACTTAAAAACAGGGAAATTTGAACACCATGACCTTGTATGCCAGACATCTGCCGGAAACAGAGTCAGCGACGTAAGAGTTATTTTTGAAGATAATCAAAACCAACTGTGGATAGGAACCGATGTTGGTCTCATCAGGTACCATAAAGAAACAGGTAAGACAAGTCTTTACTGTAAAGAAAAAGGAAGGCCGGGATCCATTAGCAATAACATTATAACTTCCATTGCCGACGATAATGATAATAAACGACTCTGGATAGGAACCGAAGAAGGATTGAACCTGTTTTGTCCGGAAGAAAAAAAGTTCATCAACTTATGGCATAAAAAATACCACCTGAACAATCAAAATTCATTTACCTGTTATAGGATCGCCGATCCTGATCCCGCTGATCGTTTTTTGGACGGGCTTTCTTAACAACAATATTGCTGCCTTCGAATTCAATTCCGTCTAAATCGTTAATTGCTTCAGAAGCTTCCTGATCATTTGACATTTCCACAAAAGCATAACATTTGGAACGTCCTGAATCGCGATCGAAAATCACCTTTGTTGAATTGACCTTGCCATACTCCTGAAAAAGAGCATTAAGCGATTCGTTAGTCGTTTTTGGACTAAGTTTGGCAATAAAAATGTTCATAAAAAATAGTAAGGGATTTAAAAAATGATTTACAAAATGTCCGGAAAAAGTGTGGCACATTCAGTTGCATCGAACCACAATTTAGTCATGGCAGAAAAACATCTAAGATATTCAGTACAATCAAGTAATAAATAGAATAACAGGTATTCAAAAGATAAATTCTTCTAAAATAGAACCGCATTTTCCGAATACCAGTCCAGAAATTCTTCGTCGGTAATTACTTTATCCCCAAATTTTTTCTCAAATAATTCTTTTGCTTCCATGGGAATAAATTCTCTTTCAATAGAATTGTTGAAAGTGTTTCTTACAGGAATGTAATAACCCTCTAATCCAAGTTTGCTGTAAAGTTTGTAGTAGTTTTTTTCTTTTCTCATTGTAATCAGATTATAATTTTAAGCTGCTTCCCTCTCAAATACTTTCCGAATGATTTCTTTATGAGATTTCCACAGGTTTGTTTGCAGCCAATTCTTCAATTTCTGAACATCTTCAGCTTCAAGCCATCTTATGGATTTCATAAGTTCTTTCTCAAATAATTGAGTGTCATACATTACATTTTGAAGTATAATCTTCTGATGGTCAAGCATTTTTATTTCTGTCATTCTTCAGGTCCAGTTTGTAATGGTTTGAATAAAATTTTCATTTACTTTAACTTATAAATGGCCTTCAAGGTTTCATTTATCCCCGGGAAAATTTCATTGTTTTTTTCGAAAAATACCTACAGCTTTCATTGACTTTCATATCTAACGAAGAAAGATCATGAATTATTTTAAATAGAATAAATTAATCAAATTTCCTCAGACATGCAAGATGCATCTACACAAAAAAATTTTCATAATTCATCACCTTTCCAGTTCAATCTCTGTAAAATTCAACGAACCAAATACTCCGAAACCGCTTTCAAGTGTGCTGAAACTAGTTCTGTATTTGTTGAAATTGAGGGATGTATTCGAGTTGGCATAATAGGTAGCCAGTTTATTATCGTAACTGAAAATTTTAACTTTCCTGATCGAATAGTTGTCGGGGAAATAAACTATAATATGAGTATCTGATGAATCTTCAGGAACGTATCTTGCTGCCTGCCAGCCATCCGATTCGGTCAATAAATAGATATCCAGCATTTTAATTAAGGTGTCCTGTATTACAATACATTCAAGTTTACCGGCATCGATCTTTAATGAGTTTTCAACAATTTCAGGTTTTGAAGGAATAGTGGTTTCCCCTTCTGCAACCGGAAAGTCAGGATGATCACAAATCAGTTGGTAAGTCTGTCCCGGCTGGGGATAAAACTCTGTCACCGGCCTGTACAATGTATCTCCAAACAATGAATCGGAAGGCATTAACGGGAAAGCAAAAGTATCAACGAATACTCCGTTTTCTTTAAGGTAAACCATTACGATCACATCGTGAATGATACTGAAATCTTCAGCTTCAAGGACAGGCCAGTTTTGCTGTACAAAAACGAACGATTTATTGTAATCTCCGGCACTGTCAGGACGAAGCAATCCGAATATATTCAATCCTTCCTCAAAGGTATCGATGGTTAGTTCAGGCTGCTGATTGAATCCCAGGTAATAATCAACAGTTTCTTCACACGAGTAAAAGATTGTGAAAACCAAAAACAATAGCAGAAAGCCTGGTGTTGATCTGTTGTTCATTTTTAAAATTTTATTGTATAACTCAAACCTACCGAAGGAAAATAATTTGTACCAAAAGGAAAATATTTACCCTCCCATCTGTCTATTCCTGAAATGGGAAAATAATATTCTACATTTCTCCGGAAAAAGGTCAGGTTCCGGATCGTAACTGTAAGGTACGATTCCGTTGCATGAAACACATCGGATAACTGCTTGCCAAATCCGGACCTTAATCTCTTCCTGATGCTCATGTCCAGATTAATGATCGGGGGCATTTTTGCCGTATTTTTTCCGTTTGAAATCCAAACAGGAAAGAAACTCAACTCTTCATTTTGAGGATCATAGTAATAATAGTTTTGCAGTGTCTGTTCAATGCTTCGGTATGTGCCTGATAAATAAACAAATGATACATTGTATTCAAACGTCTTGGTTATGGCATAATTTGCCACCAGTTTTATGGTATGCCTGCGATTATAGTCATAAGGATATTCAACTCCATCATTCAATTTTGGATACTGCCTGTTTGCCCACGAAAGTCCATAACTTAACCAACCTGATAAATTTTTTATTGCCCCGCGTATCATTAGTTCAACTCCGTATGCTTCGCCTTCGCCCTGCTGCAGCTTATCGGACAATGTCAACACTTCGTTTGCAGTCTGATTGATGTCAAAAGTGTATACCCTTTCAATGTCTTTATAATATACATCAAGTGAAAAAACAGATCTTGAATTCAGACTCTTTTCCAATCCTGCAACATAATGTACTGATTTACTGGGTTTGTATTGACTTAGCGGGAAATAATAATCCACCGATTGATTCATTTCCACTTCATTGGTGTTCATGCTGATCACATACTGGTAATAAATGCCCCATGCACCTTTTAGCCTGAAGCCTGCCGGCAATAATACAACAGCATTTGCCCGTGGTTCATAATACCAACTATTGTTATCGTATCTGGTACATCGTATTCCGGGTCTGATGATCAGAGGCCCTGCCTGCAATTTGTCCTCTGCAAAAACAGCCCATTGATTTGGTGTTTTCTTTACCATTCCCTGATCCACTTCATTGATCTCAGCTGAGTTGTTAAAAAGATACTGGTTGAATTCTGCACCTACCCTGAATGTACTAAAATTTGTCAATCGTATATTCACAAGAGATTTAAACGATATGTCATGAATGCTGTTATTGAAATTGGAACTGGTAAGCAAACGAAAATTCAGTGTGTCACTGTCTTCTCCTCCTGCCTGAAACTGAAAATCTGTTTCGGAATAATTATCTGACTTGTGCGAAGAATAATACGCCTGCGATCGTACATAAATCCGGGGCGATACTATCCACTTATGGATTACTGTGGCCGCCCTGTTTGTCCACTTGTTTTGCAATTTCAGGTTAAAATCATCGTATATATCCCAATCGAATGTGTTTCCGATATACTGGTAAAACGTATTGAAGCTCATCCCCATCCGGTCTCTTGACTGAAAGTATTTAAAGGATATCCGATTGCGGGGATTCAGCCTGTAGGTATAGGAGAGATTAAAATCATAGAAGTAGCTCCTGCTTTGCAAAATAAATTCAGTGAAAATATCATAAAAATACCTGCCCGCTATCATGCCCGATCCTTTATTCCCTAACGGAAATTCAAGAAAAACCTTTGAATGGAATGTGCTGGGCTCAATCTCTCCATGCAATTCCGTACTATTCCCATCTTTGGTCGAAATGTACATCACGGAAGAATTTCTGCCTCCATACTCTGCTCCAAAACCTCCGGCCAGAAGTTCGATGGTTTTGATTGACTGAGTATTGAAAATGCCTGAAGTAATACTGGAATGATAGGGATTATAAATCATAACACCATCCATAAATACAGCATTCTCACCAGGTTCTCCTCCCCTGACTGTGAAAAGAGGAGAGAAAGGTTCGGTTTTGTCAATACCCGGTAAATATTTAATTGCTGCAAAAATGTCATTCCCTGCAGTTGGAATTGACTTGATCGTTTTGGATGAAAGCTCGATCATACTGGTCTCAACTTCGCGATCACCAGCCCTTTCCGGTTGAATAGCAACAATAGAAACTTCCTCAACAGTTAGTATTTTTGGATTAAGAAGAACATCAGGCAATACGATGCTCTTGTTTATTATTTCAACTTCCAGTTCATTAGGTTCATACCCAATATGTGAAAAAATTAAACTGTGTTTTCCGGATGTAAGACCTGCAAATTGAAAAAAACCATAAATATTCGAAACACATCCAACTGATTCACTCTTTAATTGAACACTGGCACCAATAAGAGTTTCTTTCGTATCAGCATCAATAATATACCCTGATACTGCATACTTCTGTGCAAATAATGCAATATGGATCAGTAAAAAAAAGAGAAACGTGGTAATATGTTTTAATAACTTGTTCAAGAGAAATAGATTTTAAAGTTTTAAACCAACTCCAAGGTATGTACCCAGTTGAAATTTAGGCTTTTTATCTATTACATACAGTAAGTTTTCCATAAATCCGGCCTTAAAGAAAAACCCTTTTGAGTTTACAGGATTGTATTGTATGCATTGAATTGATGACAATTCAAAATCGACGACCTGATACAATTTAATATTACCCTCATCAACGTTTCTCCACTTACAAAACCCGATAAGAATATTCAGGTCTACATCAAATAATAGTTTTTCATTTCTCCTGAAATAATAATGTTCTGATTTCCTTCCAATAGCGAAGGATTCATAATCTTCGTTGTTATTGTACCTGATGATTCCTGCCCAATAGTGATTATTGCTGCGGGTTTCCGGTCTCGTAAAAAATATCTCCGCCTGAAAACCCCACCAGTTCAATCCTGCGAACAAACCTCCTCCGATATTTAAATACAGCGATTGAACCGACGTATCGTTAATAAAATTTGTATAGGTATTCTTATCATCACCAGTGGATTTTGCATTCACTGTCATAAGGTCAATTTTAAAATCTCTATGCCATTTGCCAAGCAGGTTTTCCGATTCCTGTTTCATGGTTTCCTTCTTGCCTTCACGGCGATACGGATAATCATAAAAGAAAGTACCACGATAAATCATAGAATCCTTTTTTCTTTCATACAAAATAAGATCAGCAGATAAAAATGTTGTTGAAGAGATACGTCCCTTTTGCTTTTCAACCTCAAATTTGTTTATCGCCAGTAGAAATTCCGGAGAGCTAAACTTGTCTGCAACTATATTCCTGGCAATTTCATCTGCAAGAGGTTCTTTTGTGTAGAATTCCTGATCAACAGGAATGAGGAGAAATTTATTTTTTGTGCCATACCTGATAAACCGTGGATTTTCATTCCGCTTGTCGGTTATTTCAGTAATGTTTAAGTTGTTTAACTGAACGATTGAATCAGCTCTGAAGTTTATATCTATTGTATCAGGCAGTAGTCTCTGACCTTCACATATCTGACATATCAACATAAAAAAGAAAGGTATTACACTGAATTTTAGTTTGCTTTTTCTTTTATGTCGTCTGACAATCATTTTGTATTTCTGAAATTTTGTTTTTTTTCTGATAACACCTGGCAAATCTTTTGTCTATGATTTTAATATACAAATCAATGAAAATTTTCGCATTGTAGCAATCTTAAAATTCAATTTAACCAACTGTGGAATTTCAGTCTATATGCATATCAAAAATCAAGGTGCTTTATTTTCGGGTGTTTTAGCCAGAGTTCTAACAGATGAGTGAGAATGGGGAAAAAATAAGTGTAATATCAAATACGGATGTCATAGGTGTGTAAGCTTACTACTCAAAAGTTGAATTATAAAGAAGTATATAACAAATATAAAACACAGAAATCATGAAAAGTAAAGTTTATTTTGGCATAATCAGTATGCTATTGACTGTTGGGATTTTAAGTGCTGAAGCTGAAACAAACTCCACACCCAAACAAAAGAACGACACTACTTCGTATACTGTTCTTACAGCAAAGGTTGTTGATGAATCAACTAAAAAACCAATTGTTTTTGCTACTGTATTTAAGACAGGTTCAAGTATTGGTACCGTTACAAATTCGGATGGAGAATTTGAACTTAAAATTCCGGGTAAATCTATTGAAGGTACTCTTTCTGTAACTCATCTGGGTTATAAGAATAAGGTAATATCTGTAAACGATATTGTATCCAAAAAGGCAACAATAGCCCTCGAAGTACATGCAATTCCAATTGAAGAAGTCGTTATTAGAGACATTGATCCCGAGGAATTGTTGAGACAGGCTATTTTAAAGAAAAGAGAGAATTACAGTATTTTCCCTGAAATGCAGACAGCATTCTATCGTGAAACTCTTAAACAAAACAGAAATTATGTTGCCATATCAGAAGCTGTTCTGGATATTTATAATTCCGGATACAGGGATAATTTTGACTTCGACAGGGTAAGAATTTACAAAGGAAGAAAAAGTAAAGATGTAAAGAAAATGGATACTGTTCTCGTAAAGTTCCAGGGTGGCCCACGCACAGCAATGTTCCTTGATCTTGTAAAAAATCCGGGAGTGATCCTTGACCCTGAAATTTTCCCATTATACAATTTCAAACTGTCCGGAATAGTAAGTGTGAATGATCGCAACAATTATGTTGTTGAATTCACTCCGAAAAGAGTCGTTGATTATCCGCTATATGAAGGAAAAATCTATGTTGATGTTGAATCGACAGCGATCACCAGCATTGATTTTCATTTGAGTGAAAAGAGTCTGGATCAGGCTACAAAAGTTCTTGTTAAAAAGAAGCCCGTATCCATGAAAATGAGTGTTCTGAGCGGTAACTATCTTGTAAAATACCGCGAAATTGAAGGGCAATGGGTATTGAATTATGTACGTTCTGAAGTTATTTTCAAAAGCAAATGGGATAAAAAACTGTTCAAATCAAACATAACCGCTATGTTTGAGATGGCTGTTACTGACCGCGATAAAGAAAACATAGATAAGTTCCCTTATAAGGTAGCTGTAAAATATACTGACATTCTTTCTGAAAAAGTGCTTGCTTTCGAAGATGAGAATTACTGGGGTGAATACAATACCATTAAACCCGATGAATCAATTGAGGTAGCAATCAAGAAACTTAACAAGAAACTGATCAGGAATCAATAGAATATTTCCTTATACCCTTCTTTTAAATTTTAGGTTTTAGGCTTTAAAGAATGTTTAAAAAGATCACTTTTTAAACATTCTTTTTTATTTTCTCTTATTTCAGATTTCTTAATAAAATGAGTGATCGCGGAGGCATTTCAATTTTATCATTTACCTTGTCTCCATCCTGAAAACTTATGCTTGTATCAGTAAGAACCTCCCATGTTTGGTTCAACTCTGTATTTGGCAGTTTAAAAAATATAGTATCCCAAAAACTGTTTACAATCAGCAACAATATATCATCTTTAATAGGGATACCACTTTCATTTACCTCATTGATCAATTCCCCGTTCAATAACATACCCATGCAACGTATGTAACTCAGGTTCCACTGTTTGTCCGTCATATCAGTCCCTTCCGTATTTAACCAGCGTATATCCCGTACATCTTTGCCACGGATTCTTCTGCCTTTGAAAAACCTTCGTTTGTGCGTAACAGGCTGACTTTTCCTAATATTTATCATTTTCCGGGTATACTCAAATAACTGTTCCCTGGTTTTATCCCAATTCCAGTCAAACCACGAAAGTTCATTATTCTGACAATATACATTATTATTCCCGTTTTGAGTCCGTCCGTATTCATCTCCATGGCTGATCAATGGCACACCCTGGCTTAGAAAAAGAGTGGCTATGAAATTTCTTTTTCTTTGCTCTCTGAGTGTTACTATCTTCTGGTCCTCAGTTGGGCCTTCAACACCGGAATTCCAGCTCATATTGTTATTTTCCCCATCCTTATTATCTTCCTTATTTGCCCGGTTATGTTTCTGATTATAACTTACCAGATCATGAAGAGTAAAACCATCATGACAAGTAATAAAATTAATACTGGCAGAGGGCAGCCTTCCGTCATCTTCATATAAATCGCTGCTACCACTCAGACGATAAGCCAACTCTTTCACCTGACTCTCATCCCCTCTCCAGAATTTACGAACACAATCACGGTATTTTCCATTCCACTCGGCCCATAAAACCGGAAAGTTCCCAACCTGGTATCCACCTTCACCCAAATCCCAGGGCTCAGCAATCAGTTTTACCTGCGAAATAACCGGATCCTGGTGAATAGTATCTAAAAAGGTCGATAATTTACCAACCTCAAACAGTCCTCTTGCCAACGTAGATGCAAGATCAAACCTGAAACCATCAACGTGCATCTCGGTAACCCAGTAACGCAAACTATCCATTACCATTAGCAATGTTTGCGCACTTAACATATTCAGTGTGTTGCCTGTACCTGTATAATCTGTGTACTTATCCTGTGAATTTTTATTCAAACGATAATAATTATGATTGTCAATGCCACGAAAACATATAGTAGGTCCCAGATGATTCCCCTCTCCTGTATGATTGTATACGACATCAAGAATTACTTCAATACCGGCTTTATGAAACGTCCTGACCATTTCCTTAAACTCATTTACCTGTTGTCCGGAACAACCTGAAGCACTGTATTCTGAATGAGGTGCAAAATATCCTATCGTATTGTATCCCCAGTAATTGATCAATCCCTTCTGGGTAAGAAACCAATCATGAACAAAATGTTGTACCGGCATAAGTTCAACAGTAGTTATGCCAAGCTTTTTAAAATACTCAATTGCCGGTGACGAAGCAAGTGCTTTATAGGTTCCTCTTTCAGCAGGTTTAATATCAGGGTGTCTTGCCGTAAATCCTTTAACATGCAGCTCATACAATATAGTATCCTGCATGGGTATTTCCAGTCTCCTGTCTCCATCCCAGTCAAACCAGGGGTCAATGACAACACTTTTGCACATGACCCCGGCACTGTCTCTGACATCTTTTCTGAAAGGATACCTTTTGTCTTTTGGATCAGGATTGTAACCAAGCATCTCTTCGCTTATATGAATACTGCCAGTAATTGCTTTGGAATAGGGATCCAGTACCAGCTTATGGGGATTGAAACGAAAGCCATCTGTAGGCTTGTATTTTCCAAACATGCGATAAGCATATACCTGTTCCGGCTTTATACCTGGTAAATAAGCATGCCATATAAAACCCGTAACTTCGGTCAGGTTAATGTGTGTATATTCCAGTTTTTCATCAGGAGCATGAAAGAGACAAAGTTTTACCGCAGCAGCATGCTCACTAAATAATGCAAAATTCACTCCTTTTCCATCCCAATTTGCTCCCAATGGATATGGTCTTCCCGGCAATACCTGTCCTGTATATTTTTCCATACTCAACTATTCGGCCTGATATAGACTTAATGCTTTATGTTACACTTTCCCAAAAATACAATTTATCTGATCCATAAATATACATTTACTAATGAGTAAAAAAAATGATTCTCTTCTATATCTTTACTTCATAATAAAAGAATGGGGATTAACTTTACATTCGTATTCATCATTTACAATTAAACGATTCGCCGTGATGAGTTCAGAACAGTCATCAAGAAAAGCCGGTATACTTCTTCATATCACCTCTCTTCCCGGAAATTACCTGGTTGGCGATTTTGGACCTGAGGCATACAAATTTGTTGATTTCTTAAAAAAAGCGGGTCAGAAATACTGGCAAATCCTTCCTCTGAATCAGACTGATTCAAAAATGTCTTATTCCCCATATAGTCCACTTTCAGCCTTTGCAGGAAATACGATGTTTATCAATCCTGATATCCTGGTTCAGCAGAATTTGCTAAGAAAAAATGAATTTGAAGTGCTTTCCGGACCATCTGATAAAGTAAAATATGCTTTTGCCCAACAAATAAAACAGCAAATTCTTGACAGCGCTTATGATGAATTCAGATCAAACTCAAATTCTGACCTGAGAGAAGAGTTTCATTCTTTCTGTACCAAAGAAGAATACTGGTTACATGATTATGCATTGTTCATTACTCTAAGAAAAAAATATGGAAATGAACAATGGAATACATGGCATTTTAAATACAGACAAAGAGACAAAGATGCTCTGAAAGAAATATGTAAAAAATACTCCGAGTCTATTGAAGCAGAAAAATATACGCAATTTCTTTTTTTAAAGCAATGGTTGGTGTTGAAAACTTATTGCAATGAAAAAGGCATAAAAATTATTGGTGACATTCCCATTTATATAAGTTACGACAGTGCTGACGTATGGAAACATTCAGAGTACTTCAAATTGAAGAAGAACAAAGAAATGTTAAAAGTAGCCGGTGTTCCTCCCGATTATTTTAATGATAACGGGCAGCTTTGGAATATGCCGACTTATAACTGGAAAGAATTGAAAGCGAATACATACGATTGGTGGATTCAACGCATGAGGAAAAATACAGAACTTTATGATCTTGTGAGAATAGATCATTTCAGAGGATTATCCACCTATTGGGAAGTAAGTGCTCTGGAAGAAACAGCAGTGAACGGAAAATGGCTCAGGGGCCCCGGCACAGATTTCATGAATGTTTTGCAGAAAGAATTCCCGGATATGCCATTTATTGCAGAAGATCTGGGTGATGTTGATCAGGCAGTATATGATCTCCGCGATAAATACAATCTTCCCGGAATGCATATTGTACAGTTCGGATTTGGAAAAGATATGTCCAAATCGGTACACGCCCCCCATAACTACACTACCAATTCGGTTGTATATACCGGTACTCATGATAACAATACAGTGAAAGGCTGGTTTAAAGAAGAAGCAGGTAAAAGAGGTAAGAAAAATCTGAAGAAATATACACTAAAAAAAGTTAATGCCAAGAATTGCCACAAAGTGCTTTTACGGATAGCTTATCGTTCGGTCGCAAAAATAGCTATCATCCCCATGCAGGATGTTTTGGGCCTGGGAGCAAAATCCAGGATGAACCTGCCTGCAACAGACACAGGAAACTGGTTATGGCGTGCAAAGAAAAAACATCTTGGTAATACCATTGCCAAATTCCTGAAAAAGGAAACCGGCAAATTCAACAGATTATCAAAATAAGATTCTGCAGGGATTTTAATTCTTTCAGATGAATACCCGTCTTCATGCCATCTGTACTCTCTTAAACTTTGAAATCATAATATAAACCAAGAATGAAACCGTAATACCAAAGAGAATAGCATCCAGATCAAAAGGCAAATTCATATTTATCAATTTTAATACTAAGGTAGTAAGACCACCAGTTATCATTGAGACCAAAGCAGCATTTGCATCAGCATTGTGAGTAAATAATGCCGCCAGAACAGGCACAATCAGCCCGGAAACCATAAATGAATAAGAAAGCAACATAAGTTCCAGTACATTTTCCATCTTCAATGCCAGAAATAATGCAGATATTCCAATAAACAGGGTGATAAGCTGTGAATATCCCAGACTTTTTTTCGCATTATGCTTTTTTAACAGATCGGTTAGAATATTGCCCGATGATGCCATCAGACAGCTATCCGCTGTAGACATTATTGCCGAAAAATAGGCCGATAAAACTATGCCCAATAGTCCTACAGGAAGAACCGTTTTCAACAAGACAGGCAAGCCCATTTCAGCATCCATATCGCCCACAGCATAGCCTGGTAACAACCCGTTTTCCAATGCAACACGTGCAAACAAGCCCAATATAACTCCTAAAAAGGCCATAACTGGATATTCGAACAAACCGGCTATGTACCAACCTCTTTGTGCGGTTTTTGTGTCTTTGGCCGCATATATTCTTTGATACAATGTCATGCCAATAAACCAGATGGGCACAATGGTAAACATCCAATTTACGATTTGTTGCCATGAAACATTTCCCAGACTGAGAAATTCCGGGCGTAAAGTATCCCTGATCACTTCCATTCCGCCAATACTGATATAAGAAACCGGAAGTCCTATAAACAGCAAACCGGTTATCAAAATGATCCATTGAATCGTATCAGTATAGATTACAGCTTTAAGACCGCCCAGAACCGTATAACCTACAGCAATAACTCCCATTGCCAAAAGTGCATTGTTCAAGGACAAGTCCGAAAATGTAGATGAAGCCAACTTAGCACCTGCCAGAATCTGAGAACTGGTAAATCCAAGATAACCGATGGCAGAGATAATACCCGCCAGCATTGCCACACGCTTATCAAAAACACTGCCCAAAAACTGAGGGAAAGAGAGGAATCCCTTCCTTCTGGCCAGTTTTGATACTTTCGGAATAAGAAAAACACTACTCAACCAGGCTCCTATCAGACCGGTAAATAAAAGCCAGCTTCCTGATAATCCCATTAAAAAACCCAATCCTCCCAATCCTATCGAGAAACCTCCCCCGACATCGGTTGCCACAACAGATAAACCAATGTGCAGACTGCTCATTTGTCTTCCTGCTACATAATAATCATCAGTAGTTTTGTTTTTTTTCAGGAAGAAAAAACCAACACCAAGCATTCCCAGAAGGTAAATGCAAAAAATAGTAAGATCGATCCAATGCATTGTTTATATCCTGTTTATCCAGAAGATGATGCCGTTCATTATCATTTCTATCGAAATAGTACCAATAATAAAAGCCGTAACCCTGTCGGCAATATCAATGTACTGTTCAACCGGCTTTTCCTTTTTTAAATGAATATGATCATACAATATTTTTAGTAAATAAATAATGGTTATACACAGAAAAACCGTTATACCAATGGATACTATAGCATTGAACCGATCCAGCTTTTGGCCAATGATCACGCTGTATGTTAATGTGACCGGGTATCAAAATCAAAATATGCAGAATATCAAATGTGTTTATAATAAACAATCATACTTTCAATTTTACCGGAAATGTTCGTGTTATTGATCAGTATCCCTCCATATTTATAATTAAGTTTCAGAAAGGTTTTGTTCATGGCCGGTGAATTCAGCCGGGCAATAGTATACAGGGTCTGAATTCCCTGATTTTTCATATTTCGCTCCATTTCTTCCAGAAGGATGAGAGACAGGTTATTCTTCCTGTATTCTGTAAGGGTGGCAAAATCTGTCATTTCAGCATTTTCTCCCTTCGGGTCTATTTCTGCTGAAGCCAAAGCCACTAATCGTTTGTCCTTTTCAATACCATAATATTGAATGTGTTTTCTCATCGTATTACGAATGTATTCCGCATCATGAACAGGAAAAGGATAACTGTCAAAAATCCTTTTATACAATTCTGAAATTTCTTCAGCCCGCTCCGGGGTAAGCAGTTTAAGACAATAGTCATCTTTTAATTGCATCGGCTTTTTAATCCCTGGTAAAGAAATAAGCAGATGAGTCAGTTCTGATATTTTTTTGTGCTCATGGTGCACCAACCTGCGGGAAGTCAAAAACTTAGAAAGGAAAAAAACATCTACCTGTCTCCTGTAAAACCCAGGAATATAGGCTTCAGTGATAAATTCTTCAGCAACAAAGGCAGGTACGGCCCACGAAGGAACCTTGCAGAACAGCTTTGAATAGGATTTTTTCTTTGCAAGTTCTTGCATGTATTCAATGATTACCGGAAAATCATCTTTCTCCATTTTCATTAAATACACCCTGTCGTTTGACTTACCTTGCTGGATCAGGGAACCTTTTCCAAATACTTCAATTTTATCCTGCATTGTCGTCCCTTCTTTGGATTCTCTCATTATTCTCCGGGATCAATGAAATCGTATCACATGAATCGGACAGTAATTTTTCAATACCGATTGCTTCTGATTCATCCACTTCATTAAGTTTCAATTCAAGATTGCAATTGTCACAATCCCTGTCACACATCCTTGGTTCATAACTGTCCGGTTCCTTATAGGTAGTAATTACTCCTTCATAGTTTCTTAAAACTACTTTATTTGTTGACCATGATATAATGTAATTCGGCATCACTGGTATTTTCCCTCCGCCTCCCGGTGCATCAATAACATACGTTGGCCGGGCAAATCCGCTTGTATGACCTATCAGACTTTCCATAATTTCAATCCCCTTTCCTATGGGAGTCCGGAAATGAGACAATCCTTCGGAAAGATCGCACTGGTATAAATAATAAGGTCTTACACGGTTCTGAACCAGTTTGTGCACCAATGATTTCATTATTCTTGGGCAGTCGTTTACATCGGCCAGAAGCACAGATTGATTTCCCAGGGGGAATCCCCCGTCTGCCAGTTTTGCCAGTGCTTCTTTTGAAGAAGCAGTGATCTCACGCGGATGATTAAAGTGTGTATTGATCCATAAAGGTTGGTATTTTTTAAGGATAGTTATCAGCTCACCGGTAATTCTGTATGGAAGAACAACAGGCATCCTTGTTCCTATACGAATAATTTCAACATGGGGTATCTTGCTGACCTCGGACAGCAACCAGTCTAATTTTTCGTTAGGCATCATAAAAGGATCCCCTCCGGATAATAATACATCCCTGACCTGTGGCGTTTTGGCTATATATTCTATTCCTTTCCTCAACTGCTTTTTGGTAGGCACATAATCAATATCACCCACTTTTCTTTTTCGTGTACAGTGCCTGCAATACATAGAACAGATATTGCTTACATGGAATAATACCCGGTCAGGATACCTGTGCGTTATGCCTTCAACCGGGCTGTCATGCTCTTCAGATAAAGGATCTTCCAGTTCTGATCTGACCCTGGTTAATTCCTGTACACTTCCGAATGCCTGCTTAAATACCGGATCATTTCTGAAATTATTTTTATCGATCAATGAAAGGTAATAGGGTGTAATAGATAACGGAAACTTCTCAAAGGTCTTTTCCAATCCCTCTCTTTCAGTCTTTTCAAATTTTATTCCTGTCAGGTTTTCAAAAGTGTCGAGTGATTTAATGGCATACTTTAATTGCCAATGCCAGTCTTTCCACCTGGAAATACCCGAATCCTCTTCTATCTTGTTGGCAATTTCTTTCTGTGCAGTACTGTATATCATTCAATAGATTTTAAATAGTTTCTATACGAACAAATTTACGAATAATATTTCAGTTAGTATTTTACTTACCATTATTCCTGCCGAATAATCATTTGTAATTTCTGGTATTATAATCCCATTATATCTAATTTTGTAACCACATATACTTTCTATAGGACTAAATCAACAATTTATGCAGAGATTAATCATAGTCTCAAACAGGCTTCCTGTTAAGGTGCAAAAATCCAAAAACCAATTTGGTATTACGCCCAGTGCAGGGGGGCTGGCAACCGGACTTAAATCTTATCATAAATCTCATGATAGTGTTTGGATAGGCTGGCCGGGTATATCTGTTGGTTCGGCTGAGGATGAAAACACAATAAAGGTATTGCTGGAAAAAGAACATTGCCTGCCGGTATTCCTTGATAATAAAATGATTGAGAATTATTATCATGGTTTTAGTAATGCTACCATCTGGCCATTATTTCATTATTTCACAGAATATACCATCTTCAGGGCAACCTATTGGAGAGCCTATAAAGAAGTGAATCTTTTGTTTGCCGATCGTATTATTAAACATGCGGATAAGAATGATACTGTCTGGATACATGATTACCAGCTCATGCTCGTTCCCGATATTATTAAGGAAAACCGTCCGGATCTTCGGGTTGGTTTCTTTTTGCACATTCCTTTCCCGTCCTTCGAGGTTTTCCGTATCCTGCCATGGAGGGAACAAATTCTTAAAGGTGTTCTTGGTTCCGATCTTATCGGTTTTCATACATACGATTACGCCCGGCATTTTATCAGTTCTGCTAAACGATTGCTGGGCTTCGATGTGAATTTTAACCAGATCAAGCTGGAGAAAAGACACGTATACATCGATGTGTTTCCAATGAGTATCGATTATGAGAAATTTCAGCGAAAGGCTTATGAAATACAGAGCAAACCCATACAGGAACGTTCTAAAGAGCACCAGGATATAGACCGGTTTTTGTTGGGTTCCCCTAACCGAAAACTAATTCTTTCCATTGACCGGCTCGATTATACAAAAGGTCTGACTGTGAGATTAAGGGCATTCCGGCACTTTCTGAGAAAGTATTCCGAATACAGGGAACAGGTTTCTTTGGTCTTATTGACTGTTCCTTCAAGAGTGGAAGTTGAAAAATACCAATCGTTGAAAAGAGAAATTGAAGAACTGGTTGGAAGCATTAACGGAGAATTCGGTACATTAAACTGGAATCCGATAATCTATTTTTATCGTTCATTGCCTTTTGCTAACCTTATTGAGCTATACAGTTCTTCTGACATTGCACTTCTTACTCCGCTTCGGGATGGGATGAACCTGGTGGCCAAGGAATTCATTGCCACAAAAACAAATCATAAAGGAGTTTTAATTTTAAGTGATATGACCGGTGCTTCAAAAGAACTTGGTGAAGCCATTTCTGTGAATCCTTATAATATTGAAAGTGTTTCCGATGCCATATATGAAGCCCTGAACATGTCGGATGAAGAACAGCAGAGAACCATAAGCATTATGCAGGAACGCATCAAACGTTATGATATTTACAAATGGGCTTCCGAATTCATTGAATCTCTTGGTAAAACCGAGAAAAAACAGGCTGAATACCAGGCACGGAAAGTTTCTGATGATTTTATCAGAACACTAAAGAGCGAATTCACCAAAGCCCAAAGCAAAGTTCTATTCCTTGATTACGACGGCACATTGCAAAAATTTTATGATCACCCGAAAGCTGCTATCCCTGACAAAGAACTTTACGAAATTTTGGATATAATAGCCTCTGTTCAACAAACCGAACTGGTACTGATAAGCGGACGCGACAAGGATACCTTTAATGAGTGGTTTGGAGATCAGAACTATACACTGATTGCGGAACATGGTGCATGGATAAAACAAAGAGAGGGCAAGTGGAAAGAGAGAAAATCCGTTCACAGCGACTGGAAAGAAAACCTGATCCCTGTTTTGGAATCTTATGTTGACAGAACTCCCGGGAGTTTAATTGAAGAAAAAACACATTCCCTGGTATGGCATTACAGAAAAGCAGACATAGAACTGGGCGCCCTGAGAGCTCTTGAACTGCAGGACGATATCTCGAATATTATTTTAAACCAGGATCTTGAAATTCTTGAAGGAAATAAAGTAATAGAAATAAAAATCACGGGAATTAACAAAGGCAATGCAGCTTTTGATTATTTGCAAAACAGGAATTTTGACTTTATTATGGCCATTGGAGATGACTGGACAGATGAATATTTATTTCAAGAACTTCCAATAACCAGCTATACTATTAAAGTCGGAACAGACAAATCCATAGCAAAATATTATGTTGACAATTACAAAGACGTTAGGGAATTATTAAGAACATTAACTAAAAAAAGTAAGTGATGGATAATATGAATTATGGGGTAATAGGCAATTGCAAAAGTGTTGCCTTGATTTCAGAATGCGGTTCGATCGATTGGTGTTGTTTACCGGATTTCAATTCATCTTCGGTATTTGCCAAAATACTGGATGATCAAATCGGGGGTACTTGTGAAATAATAGTTGATAAGGAATACACCATACGCCAGGAATACATAAAAAACACGAATATCCTTAGCACACGCTACAGCAGGAAAAATGACGTTTTTATAATCCTTGATTTTATGCCCAGGTACAAGACAGAAACACAAAGCTATTATACTCCTCCGGATATCATCCGGTATTTTAAACACATTTCGGGAAAGCCTGAATTCTCTGTCAATTACCAGCCAAAACTGGAGTATGCAAAATATGAAACAAAAACCGTTGTATCCGAACAATATATTAAAAGTTACACTACCTCAGGTGAATACGATTCTCTTTACTTATATTCAAGTCTGGATAAAAACGATATATTCAACAATTGTCGCATACGATTAGAAAAGAACGAATTTATCCTGATCAGTTACAATCAGAAACTTCTGGAACAAACCATTGAAAGGCAGTATTTAAAACTACAGAGAACCAACGTATACTGGTTGAACTGGTCAAATGAAATAAAGCTCTTCTCTTTATACCAAAATGAAATCATACGCAGTGCCCTTACACTGAAAATCCTTAGCTATGATAAATCAGGGGCCATTCTGGCTGCTGCAACCACTTCACTACCTGAAACCCTCGGCAAAGAAAGAAACTGGGATTATCGTTTTTGCTGGATAAGGGATGCCTCGATGGTTGTTAAGGTAGTCCTGAAACTGGGACATTATAATATGGTGAAAAGGTTTTTGAATTTTATTCTTGATATCATTCCCGATAAGAATGAGAAGATTCAGATCATGTATGGTATTAACAAGGAAAAGATCTTGCCTGAAGAAACGCTTTCCCATCTTAAGGGTTACCATAATTCGGCTCCGGTTCGTATTGGGAATGCAGCGCATATTCAAAAACAAAACGATATCTATGGCATCCTGGTAGATGTTATTTCACAACAATTCAGGTATTTTGAAACTTCCCTTGAAAACAGCGAATCCTTATGGACAATAACCAGAAGTATTGTGGAAATAGTAAAAGAGAACTGGCAAAAGCCCGATAAAGGCATTTGGGAAATCAGGACCGAAGAAAAACACTTTACATTTTCAAAAGTATTATGCTGGGTTGCTATTGACAGGGCAATAAAAATTGCCAGTATAATACGTATGCATGATTATATTGAAAAATGGCAACCGCTTGCCGATGCTATTAAGGAAGACATCCATGCAAATGCCTGGAATGAAGAGTTGAATTCATTCACACAGAGCTATGGATCAAATGACCTGGATGCTGCTTTGTTATTGATGGAACCTTATGGTTTTTGTGACGCCAAAGATGAAAAATACAAACAAACCGTTTTGACAATTCGCAAAGAGTTGTGTAAAAGCGGATTGATGTACAGATACAAAAATAAAGACGATTTTGGATACCCAAGTTCTTCTTTTGTCATTTGCACATTTTGGCTGATCAATAGTTTGCACGTAATCGGCGAAAAGGATACAGCAAAGAAAATGTTTGACGATTTGCTTTCTTATAGCAATCATCTGGGACTGTTTAGTGAAGCCATCGATTTTAAAACGAAACGCTTATTGGGCAATTTCCCACAGGCATATTCACACCTGGCACTTATCGAAACTGCCATTAATATGTCAAAAGGAGACATTCCGGAAGATGAAAAACTTCTGGAAGCTATTAAGCAATAGACTAATGAATAACCTTTCGGAAACGAATAATATAAGGAAATCCCGTCTGTAAATGTTATCCTTAATTCCTTTCCCCAAGAAGTATTCAGTTAGTTGATTTATAGTATGTGCTATGTTAAATCTTCCGTTGCATTGTCCTCCAGGGAATCATCGTTGGTAATCATAGGAGAGGCTTTTATTTCCTGAATTTCCAGCAGATTCACAAGCGTATCCAGGCTATTCTCAACAGTTTTAAGTTTGTTGTCATCCAGTTTTTGAAGCTTTTCTGACAATTGTTCATGCAGAAGAGATGGTATATTGCTCAACAGTTTATCCCCTGCCGATGTTAAGGCAATATTGACAATTCGTTTATCACCGGTTTTCGGAAGCCTGGCCAAATACCCCTTTTTCTCAAGCCGGTCTATTATACCGCTTACCGTACTCGAATTTAAATTTAAAAACTTGCGTATATCGCCCTGGGTAGACTGATAATTATGTGCATCATGCAGAAAGTTCAAGCAAAGCACCTGGGGAATGCTTACTCCATGTTCTTTTTGAATCTTCTTGGATTCCAGGTTTATTGACCGGACAATTTTCCTGATCTTGATTAGTATTTCCGTTGTATCCACAGATCGCTTCTTTTTGACAAAAATATAAAAGTTTCTATAAGAACAATTTTTAATGACTGTATTATATTTGCTATTCTCTTCCATTCATCGGTTTAAGATTCAAACAGGAAAGCTCTTCTTTACATCAGGATACCTTGTTTGATTATTTATAGGCCGGAAATTGCCAATATGAATACTCTAGTTCATATCAATGAATTGCTCTTAACATATTCAATAGGATAAGACTCTTAAAATCTTGTGAAGTTTTTCCTCCGGAAAAATAACTATTCGATGATGCTGTTTGTCACTTCAATCGGGGTATCGCTATGCATTGAAATCTGGGGATATACAGGATACCACGAGCCCCCAATATTATTGGTTATAACTGATTCGTCGATCCTTATGTTGCCGGAATGGTCATTGCTTACAAAGAAAATAGCCGAACCGTATGCATTGACCTCGTTGTATTCAATTATTGTACCCAGTATTGTAAGCGTCATTGTATTTCCATCGTTGTATATGGCCCCTCCACTGCCACCTCCGGGTGTTCCACCCTGGGCAGGATTGCCTCCGTTACCGATAGCCTTGTTGTGCGTAAACAGGCTGTTGATGATTGTCCATGATACGCCAATGCTGCTTATTGCTCCTCCGTTTGCACCCACATTGGCATAGTCACCGGGACCTCCAAACGTGCTGTTAACAATATAAACAGGCAAATTATTATACTGGCTGAATACCCTTACAGCCGCTCCACCCACGTCAGGACCCAGATCGGCACAATAATTATTAAAAAACCGGCAGTTCACAATCTTGAAACGGCCACCGCGAATCCACACTGCTCCTCCTCCGTCGTATTCTCTTTCAACTGTTGAATTCCCGTCAGCAAAAGTCAGGTTTTGTATTGTAAGCCTGGGATGGTCCTGGTTGTCGCAATGCTCTGTTGTCCATACCTGATCCGGATCGCAGGTATTCATGTATAAAATCCGGGTTTCCCCCCCTCCGCTTAATGTAATCAAACCACCACCGTCAATGACAATATCAGGATCAGTATCATTAAAAACCTTTGCCGGTCGGTCCATTGTTATTGTTACAGGATCAGGCCCACAATTGAAAACGATCGTCCCACCCTGTGCGACTGCATCAACAAAATCGTCGCAGGTGCAGCTTTCCGGTGTGCCTGTGCCTATTATATGATCGGGGTTGGTAACATCTTCAGCCTGTGCCTCGGGTGGTACCAAATAGTGACCATCAGGATTGCCTGCCGGAGGTCCGGCTTCAGGATCTTCAAGGGGTGTATGAAATTTCCACCATGGTTCCCAGAGGTCTTCTTTGCACTGGGATATAAAAAATACTACAATCAAAATTAAGCTGACAACTACTCCGGATTTTTTCATGAGCTTTATTTACAAATAGTTCATATTCTGATAATCAAACATAAATTTCAGGAAAAATATATTTCTGCAAATAAAATACTATCAAAGCAATTATTAGCCTATAATAAGCTATTACTACAAAAATTGATCATTCTAGTAGTTCAATCGATAACTTAATCCCATATCAAACCTTTCACTGTTTAAGGAATCTTCATGATACCATCCGGCTTCAATGGAGGAATAGATATACAGATTTTCAAGAAAATAGAATCCCAGACCAATCAGCCCTCTTTTGTGAGGGGTTCGGGGAGGCCCAGTTTTTGTATAATTCTGATAAAACTCGGTAAAAACATCCACCCGTTTACCGGCATGCAACTTAAGATTTATGGCATATAACAAAACCATTTTCCCCAGTTTATTACTATAGGATGTCCCAAGGTTATACGTCAGATCAAAATGTTTCATGAATGCATGGGATAATAAAACCCTTATCTCGGGAGATAAATACGTTTTAAAAATGTACTCTGCCTTTGGAATGGTGAGCTGGCCGAAAATGGAAATTCTGACAGATTTGTGTGCAGGATGATAAAAAGCATACTTTGCACCAAAAGATAAGCCTGTATTTGCATTGCTTTTGCTATAGTTTCTTACGGCCGTATCTCCTTTTAAGATCAATTCCGTATAACTTAGGTTAACTTCCAGGTCTTTCCTGAAGCTGTATCGTATAGCATAAGAATTGTAGATATTGTACGGATAATAATCAGGATCATTCACCCATCTTTCATTTTCACGCAACTCATTTCGTAAAAGAGTTACTACCTCCAATTGAACAGACCGGAAGTTGACAATATCAGGATGAACGGTATGGTTAAACCGGTCACTAATAAGTTTGTTATCGAAAGTGGACGGTGGTCTCTGAAGATCAGCAGGTTCCCGATCCTTGCACCATTCCTGTGCATGTACCGAAGGAATTACCAGTAATAAAAACAATATAAACCGAATGTGATTATCCATGGTACCTTAATAACTGAACAATGTGTGATTTAGTGCATAGCCGTCCAATTGCTGGTTGTTAGGTTGTTGGATATTGTAAAGAATGATTAACCGAAGAATCGATGAACTGATTAAATAAAGTTAATTTATTTGTAATAGTATTCATTGGAAAACTTCAATTCACTAACCAATCTCGATGAAAATCGGGAGAGTTAGACGAAGTCCATTCATCAGAGAATATTTGAAATTTGAAACTTGAGACTTGCAACTTGAGACTAGCGACTATTTACTTTACCGATCACTGTTCACCGTTTAACTGTTGAATTGATTTCATCCGGGAGTAACTTCAGGCAACATTAACGCTGCAACTCCAAATATGGCTTCTGTTGTTCATAGATCAGTCTCATTCCTCATTTGGGATGTCAGTATAATTTTCCATTGCTTCACACGAACGATCCGACAATTAACAATCTTTAACGCAGCTTAACTTCATTTAACTTGAATTACCACATACAGATTAATAAATTAGCTGGTAAATTCAATAGAATGCTACGATTAATTTTCATATTACTTATTGCAATTTCCTGCATTCGAAGTTATGGACAATTTAAAAGAATAAATCATCAAATAACTAAAAGTATTACTTATGAAATAGCAAATTCTCATCTGCAGGAATTTAAAGATCCTTTGGTGTATTTTGATATCGAAGAAAACGATTTTGATTTTGAGAGCGATCTTCAGGACAATGACGATTTGTTCAAATTTGCAGAAAATTTAGGTTGTGAATATTTTAATAAGTGTACAACAAAAATTGTTTTAACACTTCTCTTACCAAATCGACTGGATTTACCTCCTCCCACTGTTTTTTAAGCCTTATTCATTCTTTAAATTACAGGTCGTTGTTTATGAAATAATCCATAAGCGACCTTCACTCACTTAAATTTTAATACGATGAAAGCATTGGTAAAAGAAACAAGCGATATTCTGAATGAAATTAATTCACCATTCATCATAAATAGAAATGATCTGAAAATCAAGCTAATAAAATTTCAGAAAATAAACAGGTATTATTTGCTCCAATTGAATCTTACAAATCTAACGAGTGATAATTACCGGATCTTTCTGAAAGGTCACTATCTGACTTTGATAATTTCTGAGCCAAAGGAAGTAACAAAACCGGTACATATTCATAATATGAACTGGAATCTTTATTCCCATCAAGGCTATGAGTTGATGAAAAGTATTGATATATGGTTACCAGGAGATAATTTCTTTTTGATCAAGCATTATGTAGTGTCTGAAGATCAGGTATTGAAAGTGTATCTTGGTAAAATACATACAAATTAAAACATGTCGGGTAGTCCTTATAACCAGGTACTACCCTCTTTATTTTAATAACAATATAAAAAATAAAGCTATGAAAACATATTATGTATTAATAGGTCTGGTTTTTACAGGTATGATTTCCTGTCACTCACAGGAAACCAAAATGTCAAAACAAAAACAGGAAGGCAATAATAAACCCGAAGAAAAAGTATTTGTGAACAGAAAATATGATGAAAACGGAAATCTGATCGAATTTGATTCGGTTTATACATCATACTATTCAAATATGAGAGGTGATACTCTGTACACAGATAGTATTCTGCAAAACTTCAATACTTATTTCAATCATCATTTCTCCAGGATTGCTTCCAATGATCTTATGAAAATGGATTCAACATTACCATATGGATTTTTTCATGATGATTTTTTTGAGCAGAGGTTCTTCAATCAGGACGAACAACTGCATAGAATGATGAGAGAGATGGATTCGATAAAAAATGAATATTTTAAATACAACTTAAAAAGTAAAGAGGAATTAAAGTTGTAGTTTGTTAATAATTGGGTTACTCAATGCAAAAGAGGCTATATGGATTAAATTTCAGGTTTTTTCATTTTTCCCGATCGGAATTGCACGGCGTGTGTAATTGTATATATTATCTTTGTGCAGGATACAGAGCCCTTGATCGGAAGACCAACTATGAAAGTCTGACAATTGAAGCTCCGCGCAGCAAGCTGTCGCGGAACTATTCTCACGAGCATAGCGAGTAACCTTCGATCCCCAAAAAGGAATAATACTTTTATTTTGTTCGCTTCCCCCTCAGTGCTCCGTCGCTATAGCTATGGCACAAGCGACAAGCTACCGGGGAACCGAGTTTACGAGCTCGGCGAAGCCAATGCGCTCACGGGGATTCAATATGTGCCAGCCTCTTTTGCATTGTTATTTATGGATTAAAAGTTAAAATCCTTTCCTGTCCGTTTTCCACCCTGATACGGTTTGGCCATGGCCACCGGATAATCAGAGAAAAGTGATTCGGTTGCTGGGTGCTGGATACTGATCACCGATCACTGTTATCTGGTTGCGCTTAAATAGCTATATTTATACTCTAAAAAAAACCACAATCAAATGAAAACAGGAAGAATAAGAAGGTTCCAGAGCCTGCTAATCATCATTGGACTATTGGCCACAAATTCCTTCGGACAGGAATTGAAAATGGAAGCTGAAAATGCTACCCTCACAGGTGTGACAGTATCCACATCGGCTTCGGGCTATTCCGGAACAGGGTATGTTACAGGTTTTGACAATGCCGCCGACAATATTGAATTCAATTTTACTTCCGAAGCAGGGATTTACTCTGTATTCATTGGTTACAGAACACCCAATGGAGAGAAGGGATATGATCTAACGGTGAATGAGATCTCAGGATCAGGTATGTTTCCGGGTCCGAACAATGAATTTGCAGAAATAGAAGCCGGAAAGTTCATGATGATAGACGGCAGTCAGCAAAATACAATTGTTATTGGCTACGGATGGGGCTGGTTCGATATTGATTATGTCAGAATTGAACCTTCATCCGTATCACCTCCTTCAAGACCTTCCAATATACTGATTGATGAAAATGCTACTCAATCCACACGGGCTCTCTTCAGCTACCTTGTAGATATCTATGGAAAGAAAATTATTTCCGGACAACAAAACATTGCTGAAATTAATTATATCGAATCTGTCACCGGCAAATCTCCAGCTATGGGTTGTTTCGACCTTATTGAATATTCTCCGTCCCGTATAGAGCATGGATCAAACCCGGGAAATTCTGTGGAAACCTGGATTGAATGGCAAAAACAAGGTGATGCAATTATCAGTCTTTGCTGGCACTGGAATGCCCCGAGCGGACTTCTTGACACTCCTGATCACGAATGGTGGAGAGGATTTTATACGCATGCAACGACTTTTGATCTGGAAGCTGCCCTTGCCGATGAAGGATCCGAAGACTATCAGCTTTTACTAAGAGACATGGACTCAATCGCTGCTCAATTGAAGAAGTTCCAGACTGAAGATATTCCTGTTCTCTGGCGCCCGTTGCACGAAGCATCGGGTGGCTGGTTCTGGTGGGGGGCCAAAGGAGCAGAACCCTACCAGCAACTCTGGCAACTGATGTACGACAGGTATACAAATTTCCACAATCTCCATAATCTTATCTGGGTTTCAACTCATGGAGACAATAGCTGGTATACCGGAGATGACTATGTTGACATTGTCGGGCTGGACATCTATACCGACTCTTCTTCAAATATGAGCGGAGAATGGGAACTTGCACAGAGCATGTTCAATGGACGAAAATTAGTGGCACTTACTGAATCCGGAACCCTTCCCAATCCTGAGAATGTGAATAATTTCTGTACCTGGTGGTCGTATTTTTCAATATGGGCAGGAGAGTTTCTTACTGATATTTATCCTCCCTATTTGTCTGAAGTTTATAATCATGAAGATATTATCACATTGGATGAACTGCCCGACTGGCGCAACTATAACGATATTAAAAATGTTACATACAATGCCTCCACTTCCGAAGTCGTTATTTTTCCCAATCCTGCCAGTCAGGAAGCCAATATTTCCTATACAATTACCGAACCTTCGGATGCTTATATTACTATCTACAACACTGCAGGTTTAAAAGTTCAATCCATATTCCACAGCTCCTTATCTGCAGGATCATATACCTCTCCTCTCCCTTGCGACAGTCTGATCCCGGGAATTTATCTTGTGCGAATACAAACGGATAGTTTTTTGGCAGATACGGAACTTGTAATATGTGATAACTAAAATGTATTATGGCAAAAGGAAGATTTGACAATCCCGTAATTGCCGCTCTTACAGGGTTCTATGATTTGTTCAGAAAACAGGAACTGGAATCAAGATTTAAAGATACAGACAGCTTTCACGGGAAAACGGTTCTTGTCACAGGTGCAAATTCAGGTCTGGGTTTTGCCATTGCGGTTGAAGCAGCAAGAAGAAATGCAAAAGTGATTATGGGCTGCAGGAGACAAATTCCGGAAGCGGGAGAAAAAGTCAAACAGCTTAGCGGATCGCAACAAGTGGAAATGCGCTATCTTGATCTTTCCAAAATAGATACAATTCATGCTTTTGTTGCAACTCTGGCAAAAAGTGACATACACCTGGACGTTATCTTTTTAAATGCTGCGTCTGCAGCTCCGAAATCACGAAAAACCGAATCAGGACTGGATGAGCTTTTCCTTGTCAATTACTTCTCAAACTTCATTTTGGTGAATCTGTTGCTTACCAAAAAAGTAATTCAACCTAATCCGGAAAATCAACCCAGGATCATTTTCACTTCATCCGACTCACACAGGGGATCGTCAGGTATTGATTATAATGAATTCGGCAGGTATTTTAAATACGGAGTATCCAAAGCCATTTCGAACTACAGTTATTTCAAGTTTGTTCTGAATACATTTGCTACGGAATTGTCGAAGAGAATTAATTTAGGAAAGGTTACGACCCAGGTAAATTGTATTTGTCCGGGGCCCGTAAACACAAATATTATCAGAGAAGTTCCCCTGCTCATCAGAATTGTTCTTCGTGCTATATTTTATGCTATTTTCCGTTCGCCCTCCAAAGCTGCCCGGCCGGTTATTTATCTGGCATGCTCTGACGATTTTAAGAACAGATCGAATGTATACCTCCACATGTTCATTCCAAAAAGAATGGACGAAAAGGTATATAACGAGAACGAGGGTCGGAAACTCTGGGAGGAATCAGCTAAACTCTGGAAACAGCTGGACGATGAAGCTTCCCTTTTCTCAGGTTAAGCATTGCCGTCGATGGTTTCTATTGTTCCGTCGGGATTATAACTGATTTCTGCGCATTTCGTGCAGCGAAGGTGGGTTACACCACCATAGACAAAAGGCCCATACGGGTTGTCGCTCGTAGCGTAACAAATGAAGTAAGTATCGCCGGTTGAATAAGAAAACTAATATTTTCCATTGTATTTATGCATCCATGCGGCTTCAAAAAATCTTCTTTCTTAATCCCCTGCAAGAATAGGATTTCCATTATCATCAACTATGACAACATCTTTTGGTTCTTCTGCAAATTCAAGCATATTATCGCTTGGCATCGCAACTTTTGCACACAACACAGGTCATCATCTTCCGGTTCGGTGCCACATTGAAGCTCCTCGCCGCAAGCAGCGAGGAACCGATTTCGCTCTGGCGAAGAGCTCGGCGAAGCCAATCTTCGATCCTTTCTTGTTTATTTTTTTTGTGCTCGCTAACCTCGTAGCAAGCTACGAGGAACCGAGTTTACGAGCTCGGCGAAGCCAACCGAGTTTACGAGCTCGGCGAAGCCAACCGAGTTTACGAGCTCGGCGAAGCCAATGCGCTCGCAGGATTCAATGGTCTTGTTATTTCTCGCTGCTATATTGCTTCTTAACCCGCATTATTCATGAATTTTTCTATTCATGAATCTAAATGCGGGAAACCCCGACTTAGTGAAGCTTAATTTTGGGCTACCAAAATTATAGCTAAACTTAGTCGCTATCTCCGATAGCAAAAATTCCATGAACAACGAAGCCCTCACCAAAGGTAATTTTTGGGGTTAATCCCCTTGCACTGTCCGGACGACGGCATCGAACGCAGGCTTTGCCTGGCAGTGCCGGTCGAACAGCATAGGATAATCAGACCGGCCGGTGATGGGCCAGTAATTGCGCCAGGACTGACCATCATACACCGCCCAAAATGTAACCCGTCCGAAAAGATCCCTGTGCTTCCTGAAGAATGAAAAAAGTTCAGCATAGCGTTTTGCCAAACCTTCCTCAACAACCTCCGGCAGCCTTTCAGCATAGGGATTATACTTTTTTTGTGTTTCAGCGTCAAAAGAGGAAAGAGGAACAACAGTAGAATCAACCGGATAAAATGGAAGAACACCAACATCCAGCTCTGTAATCATCAGTTTTACACCCAGGTTGCTTAATTCCTTAACATAACTATCAAGCAAATCCATCTTCGGATAATCCAGAAACCAGTGCCCCTGGATGCCGACACCGTCCACCCGAACACCATCGGACTGCAGATTCCGGATAAGTTGGATGACACCTTCGGTTTTTGGACCGAATTCATAATCGTACTCATTGTAATAGAGTTCCGCTTCCGGATCAGCCTCGCGTGCAAATTCAAACGCCTTTTGTACATAGTCATCACCGATAATTTCAAGCCACTTGCATTGTCTGAATGATCCATCTTTCATAATAGCTTCATTTACAACATCCCAGCCATGGATGCGTCCCTTATAACGCCCCATCACAGTGAAAATGTGCTCTTTCATCCGTTCAAGAAGTGCCTTTCGGCTCAAGAGATTACCTGATTTATCCTGAAACACCCAATCGGGTGTCTGATGATACCAGACCAAAGCATGAGCTATGATATGCATATTATGCTTTTCACCGAAGGCTACATAACGGTCCGCCGCGTCAAAATTGTATCGTTCCGGTTCAGGATGAATTTCTTCCCACTTCATTATATTTTCTGGCGTGATGCTGTTGAAATGTCTGGCAACAAGG
>Ga0315547_1000339_pt1 | contig 49222 bp, 76 predicted proteins | sample SalMarSW160240MG_2_FD_202542 | JGI IMG/M metagenome (GOLD analysis project Ga0315547, IMG submission 202542) | Salt marsh sediment microbial communities from the Plum Island Ecosystem LTER, Massachusetts, United States - Salt Marsh Sediment SW1601-240 ...
CGTACGCCGACGAGATGGAGCTGCCGGACGCGTCGAAGTACAAGACGAAGGCGGCGCTGCTCGCGGCGATCGAGAAGGCGTTCCCGGAGGAATAACGCGACATGCCCGGCGATATGGACGAGAAGGAGTACGGGGCGCTCCTGACCAAGATGGATAGTGTCCTGGGGCGGGTCGAGGACATGGGAAAGAAGCTCGACCGTGTCCTCGACCCTGAGGAGGGGCTCTATCCCCAGGTGTCAACCCTGCAGACGGCCGCGGAGCAGAACGTGCGGGAACACAGGACGTTCTGGCGTCTCTTCCGAGTTGTGCTCATCGCGCTGGTGGTCATCCTGGTGATACTCGGTCCTGAGGCACTGGCCTGGATCCTGAAGGCGCTCTGAGATGAGCCTTCGCTTCAAGGCGGGGCGATCATTTGTGCTGCTCGACGAGCTGGAGCGCTGCGACCTGCGGCTCAAGCTGTTGGCTCTGTCGGTGATGGGATTCGTCGATCGCCACTTCCGCAAGGACGTGGTGGTCACCGAGATCTACCGCACCGAAGCCCAGCAGCGATCGTACTACCCGGGCCAACCCTACAAGCCGAGCGTCCACCAGTTCGGCCGCGGGATCGACTTCGGGATCCGGGAGTACCAGGCATCCGAGCTCGACCCCTGGCCGCACCAGACCCTCCAGGGCGTGCCCGCGCTCAAGCCGGGGGAGATCGCCTACCTGGACGCCTTCTTCAGCGCGGTGATCTCCTACGATGACGAGCGGCCGGAGTACGACTCCATGGTCCACCACAACGTCGGGCTGGGAGACCACCTCCACATGCAGGTCTCCTGGAGGGCCACGACCCGGCTGAGGAGCGATCGGGGCCGACTGCAGCTGGTGGGCCAGCAGCTGGGGGTGACGCTGTGAAGCGCCGGACCCTGACCGAGAAGCTGGAGAGCACCAAGCTCCAGCAGAGCTGGTACATCCTGATCGTGGCCACAGTGATGAGGATCCTGGATCTGATCCCTGCCGATGTCTGGCTGGGTGCATGCGGGATCTCCCAGGGGATCTACGCCCTGGCCAACGTCCGGCAGCACCAGATCTACGCCCAGGATCAGCCCGACCCCGGGGTGGGAGTGGACGATCCGTGAAGCAGACCCTCCTGACCGCGGGGCTGATCCTGTTGGTGGGGATCCTGGCGACCGAGTGGTGGGCGGTCCGGCTCGAGCGGAATGCCCTCCTGGCCGTTGAGCAGTACGATCGGAGCCTGCAACAGCTCGCCGAGGGGCGCTGGAGGATCTTGGCGCAGCGGGTGCGGAGCGAGAGAGCCATCCGGGCGGAGATCTCGGCCGAGAACTCGGACATGGCGCGGGACCTGCGGCGGGCCCGGGCCCGGATCGCCTCCCTCACCCAGGCCACCATCACCGCCCCACCGGAGACGCTGGTCGTTTCATCGTCCCCCCCTGAGCGTTCCACAGAAGGGGGGAATCGTCCCGGGATCCGGGAGTACCGTTTCGACTTCGCCGGCGCGGGTGTCCACGTGAGAGTGGACAGCCTCGATACCGCTCAGGCCTCGATCGACTACCGACCGGTCGACCTCACCACAGTGATCTACCGTCGGCCGGACCGGTCCTGGTGGGCCGACGTGGAGCTCTCTCCTCCCTGGGAGGTCGGACAGCTGCAGGTGATGGTCCACGATCCGGGCCCGAACTGGTGGGAGCGGAACGACCTATGGATCGGGGCCGCAGCGGGGGGGACACTCATCTATCTGCTCGTGCGGGCCGTTCGGTAGGTCTACACCCGTCAAGGACTCCGCAAGGACTCCGCAAGCACCTGCACCCGACTATGGTATCTGGTGGTACACCGTGACCGTGACCGACTCCCCCTCGGCCCGCACGTAACCTGAATTGGTGCATGATATGGCGTATCGTGGTATCTGGTGGTCATGTGCCCCGACCGGCCTCCGGAGCATGAGGTCACAGGTTCGAATCCTGTTCGGGGTACCATCATAAGCCCTTGCGAGGGCGCGAGATACGGGGACGGGGGCGCTTCGCCCCTGTTTTCGTTGAGGGGGTTTCCGCAAGAATTCCGCAAACCTCGGGACCGTCCAACTCGAAGTGGATCCGCTCGGCCTCGCGCGCCAGGTGGGGATCCGAGGGGTCGAAATAGTGCCGGCGGATCACCTCCGGAGTGGCTCCGACCAGGTGGGCGAGGGTAGAGACCGGCACGCCCGACTCCAGTGCCCGGGTGATGTAGGTGGCTCGGAAGGCATGGATCGTGCCCGAGATCCCCAGCCGGTCAAGGTGCCGGCGGAAGTGGCGGTAGACCACGTTGCGGTCGGCGAACGGGGCGATCCCGCCGAAGAAGTAGGGGGCGTCTGTGCTCTGGCCGAGGACCCGCTGGAGGGCGATTGTGATCGGGATGGAGCGGGTCCGGCCCCCCTTGGCCTGGCGGATCTCCAGGTGGTCGCCCTGGACGTGATCGCGGCGGATTGCCAGTGTCTCGCTCAGCCGCGCCCCGGAGTGGAGCAGGAACAGCCAGAGCATCCTGTGGCGGCGGTCTCCTCCCACATGAGCGAAGATGCGCTGCAGTTCCTCGTCAGTGTAGGCCCGGCGGCGCCCCTTCCGGGCTCCCTGCCGGGGCTTGACTGCCGCGGCCGGGTTGTGGGTGAGGGTCCCCATCTCCACCGCCCACTGCAATGCCCGCCGGATGTGCCGCCGATGGACGTCCACGGTAGCCGGCGCCAGGCCCGATGAGGCCAGCTCTGCCAGGTGCCGTTCAATGTGCTGCCGGTTGATCCGGTCCAGGGTGGCCACCCCGCACGATGAGAAGAAGCGGGGCAGGACCTGCTGGTCGATCTCCACCGTGGAGGGATGCTTTTCGGCAGCCCGGACTGCCAAGTAGTCCTTCAGAAACCGCCCGAAGGGCAGCGCCTCGCTCCGTCCGGTCTGATGACGGGCGATCCGCTCCTCCTGGCGGCTGAGCTCGCGTTCGGCCTGCCGGCGCTCCCGGGTGCCGGTGCTGTAGCGGTGCATTCTCCCGTCCAGGCTCAGGCTGGCAGGGATGTAGATGTACCAGTAGCCGTTACGCTCGAGGAAGAGGTGGAGGGCGTCCATTGATGACTATTCTGATTCGTGCGGCCCAGCTATCTCCTTCAGGTATCTCAGCGCCTCGCCCATGCCACTGAATAAGGCCCAGATTGTGAGACCCCATAGAAAGGCCCCTCCGGCCATAATCCAGTGAAGGTCTGTGATCACTTCCCCGGCGGAGATGACGATCAGAAAGGCGGCGGCGATCCCCGCCATGAGCTGGAAGAATCCTATGCCCTGAAGAACGGGCGCAACGCTGGCCTGCTTCTTGGCTTTCATCGTGGATTCCCTTCGGTTCAGTGTGGCCTCTTCGGCTTGCTGCAGAATCCAGCACTTATCCAGATGGTATCTGAGTAGACATCAGCAGATATTCCCAGACCCGATAGCCTCGCGTTGAGTCGATTGATTCGTAATCCAAATCCGAGGGGTGGCGCCATGATAAGTATGCCCGCACCGTAGCCGATACCGCCCTCTACGTTGATGCCAGCCTTGGGATCAAAGGTCCACGATGAATAGTTGAGGTTGGCATGGATAGTAAGCCAAGTCTCTGAATTCTGAAATGTCGTGACGTATGCCGGTCCTACCCAGATAACGCCGTGTTGCAGTGACACATCATATCCAGTGATGGGTCGGTAAACACTGAAGTCATATCCCATGATTAATCCTCGATCGATCCACCAGAAGACAGTCTGAGTGGAAAAGGACAGCTCGGCGCTCATGTCGAAATCCACGCCCGTCTTCTGCGACGACATACCACCCATGACTGGGCCCGCGCACAAGGTCCACGCGGAAAGGGCACCCTGGGTGGTATCGGGCTGATTCTGGGCGCAGGCGCGAGGGGTAGTGAGGGGTGAGACGAAGACTAGAAAAGCCGTCAGGATGACACTCTTCAAGGGGGCTCTCCTCCTCTGGTTGTGGGCCGCCTCAATGTTGGCCGCATCTACTTCCCCCTGTCATCCGATCCATCAATCATGCGAGCTAGTTCTTCTAGTATGCGGCGGACGGTTCTGGGTTGCATTCCTCGCACAGGCAAATCGGTAGCCGATTCGTGGACGCGGCCATCTCCTACGGAGATCTCTATCCCCTCGTATTCGGCGATGAGCTCGGCCCAGGTGACCCCTAGACCGGTAGCGATCTTTATCTGGGTTTCGGGGCCGGGCATGACGTGTCCATTCTCGATGCGACTGATCTGACTTGCAGCGACCCCCGACCCCTCCGCCAGCTCTGTCTGCTCCATCCCGGCGCGAACCCGTAAGCGCTTGATGGCATTGCCCATCTGCTTTCGGTTAATCGGCATGGGCGGAGCGTATTCCGTCCTGCGCGCTTGCGCAATGTGAGAGGGCACCACAGCACGGCCAGGAATCATTATTGACTTGTCACGCATATTTCGCTTGCGCGCCCGCGCATCGTTCTTGTATTATCGCCGCACCTATGGATACCACTGACCAGATCATCGGAACCCGCGAAGTGGCCGAGCTCATCGGCAAGTCCCAGCGCTGGGTGCAGATGGAAGCCTCTGAGGGCGGTTGTCTCTCGCACATCGCGCACCATGCTGGCCGGTGGCTCGTATTCCGCCGCTCGGACATCGACGCTTGGCTGGAGGAGCACACGGTCCAGCCTACGGCGTCGCGCTGATCCACCCAAGGCACTACCCGGGGGGAGGATGCCATGAACTACGACCCATCACGCGATCCTGTCTTCCGGGTCCTCCATGAGCTCTATGGAGAGTCCCGGATCAACGCCGGCATCATCCAGGAGGTCCTGGGGATGGCCCGGCGAACGGCCTTCAACCGCATGGAAGGCATCACTCAGCTGCGGCCGGGTGAGATCCTCGAGCTGAGCGTGAGGCTGGGCACGCCCCGCCTGCTCAACGCCTGGCTGCGCCACATGGGCTACCCCTACCGGATCCGGCCGGTCCTCACCGCCGATCAGGTGGCCAGACCCGAGCACATCGCCCAGGCGGAGGTCCGAGCCCTGGGCAAGGCCACTGACACCTACCGCCGCATCAACGAGATCCTGGCCGATAGCCGTGTGACCCGCGAGGAGCGAGCGGAGATCCACCGGATGGTCGAGGAGCTGGTCGATGAGACCCTGGCGGTGCCGCTGGGTGTGCTGGGGCAGGAGGAGGCCCTGGTATGACCTGGCTGCGCCGCATCTGGGAGTGGGCACGGCGAGCATGGCGGGATGCCCGGAGGGTTGGAGGAGTAGCCACTCCTATTGAGAAGGCCACCTGGGCCTATACCCACAGCCGCGAGTACCTGGAGGCCCGGGCGTGAGCCGATGGCTCAACATCAACCGCGCTGCGGAGTACTTCGACGTCGACCGCTCGACGCTTCGGTCATGGATCGATCAAGGCCTGATCCCGCCGGACGCTGTGATGGTGATCCCAAGCGGCAGGCGACCTACCCGACGGATTGACGTAGAGGCGGTGGAACGGGCCCGAGCCGGCGCCCGGCCCAAGGGCCGTCCACGCACCCTGGACGTCCAGACGTCCCCGGAGGGATCCGGATGAGCCAGGACAGCAGTTCTCGACAGGGGGGAACCCAACACGAGGGGGAGATCATGAGTGAGACCACCGCGCTGGAGCGGGCCGCACTGGCCGCGCCCAGCGACGAACAGATCGCGCAGCTGAGGGCCAAGGGGACCTCCCTGGTCCAATACAAACGCGAGCTCAACGAGCTGACCCGGATGATCGAGGGTCTGGAGTGGGGTAGCGGGAACCAGGTCGTGAAGGGTTCCAACTTCTCGGTCCAGACTCGCTACGCCCTGGCCCAGCTCTGCCGTATCACCGGGGCCAATCCCATGACCCACATCGACATCTTGGGGGGACGGCCCTACTTCAACGCCACCTTCTGGTCCGACCGGATCAGTTCGGACGCCTACTTCCACCACTTCCAGCAGGAGAGCCTGTCTCCCTCGACCGAGAAGGGTCTGCGGGAGAAGGCCAAGAAGTTCCGAGAGGATGCCGCCGCCCTCAAGGAGGGCAACCCCGTCAAGAGCGCTGAGATGCTCACCCAGGCGATCGACCAGGAGGGCAAGGCCGACTGGATGGCCGAGGAGCGCCGGGCCTGGGATGTGCCCGAGTGGGCGCAGGTGGTGGTCCTCACCACGGTCTACCGCTTCATGGAAGCGGCCCCGATCGAGCAAATCAAGTCCGGGGAGATCCGCGACTTCGAGCGCTACCTGATCCGGGTCGAGGAGGTCAACTACGCCGGCGGGCGACCCAAGGAGCGCAAGAAGAACCGCCAGACGGGGGAGTGGTACGAGTACCAGTCCGATCCGGTGGGAGAGGCCGAGCCCTCCAAGACCGCCCGGACCCGCTCGCTACGCCGCTGTGCCTCCAGGGCGTTCAGCGCCTGGATGCAGCAGTACGAGAAGCAGATCTCGAAGGCCGAGAAGGCCGTCGAGGCCGAGTTCGAGGTCGTCGAGGAGCAGAAACAGACCGAGGCGGAAGTCCTGCCGGGCTCGGGTGAGCCCCAGGCGGTCGCCACCGGCGCCGGGGAGCCCTCCGCGGCCCGGGCTGACCAGGCCCAGGACCTGCCGGAGGTCGGGGCCGAGCCTCCACAGGCCGAGCCGACCGAGGAGGAGAAGCAGCTGGCGGCCCCGCCGCCCTTCGACCGGGCCGACTGGCACCGGAAGTACTTCGCGCTCCTCAAGGAGGCGGGGATCGATGATCGGGTCCGGTGGCAGGTCGATAACTACCTGCCCGAGTCGACCAAGAAGTGGGAGGAGTTCAACTACCGGAAGGCCTGCGGGATCCTCGAGGAGCTGATTCGGGAGGGTGCTGAGGCCCTGGCTGAGGCGAACACGCCGGACCACGCCCGCGAGTCCCTAGACCAGGCAAGAGAAGAGAAGCGGCAGCGGGATCTGGGGCTCTCATGAGGTTGGCTCCCGGGAAACCGCTACCCGTCCACCTCTGGCGACGGCTCATCGATTACGTCGAGAGACGGATCGACACAGCCGGAGACTGCTGGCTGTGGACGGGTAGTAGGAACAGGCTCGGCTATGGTCGAATCATCACGTGCGAGGGCAAGGAGAAGAGGTATGACCTCCTTGCCCATCGTGTGGTCTACTTCCTCGCTACTGGTCATGACCCCATCGGCTTCCAGGTCTGTCATTCCTGCGATAACCCATCCTGTGTGAATCCTGCCCACCTGTTTCTAGGGTCCGCCGCGGACAACGCTGCAGACGCTAAGGAGAAGATGCGCCACCGCCGGGGTGACGATCACGCCTTCGCGAAGCTTGACACCAAGACGGTGCTACGGGCGAGGCGGGTCTATCGCAATGGCGGCGTGAGCATGCAGGCGATAGCCGAAGAAGTAGGAATCGACCGACGGACGCTAGGTGAAGCCATCCGCGGTATCACCTGGGCGCACCTCCCCGAAGCAGTGTCCATCGAAGAACATTCCGAAAAGAGGTCATCATGCGTTGCCTAGCCACGTCTGACCTCCATCTCGGTTTTCGCCAGTTCGCGGCTACCGAGGGAGGACGTAATGCGCGTGAACTCGACGTAGAGCACGCTTGGTACCACCTGGTCGATCGCGCCGTCGAGCTGCAGCCGGATCTCATCACGATTGCAGGCGACGTGTTTCATCATCCACGTTCCGGCTTCCACGCCGTCATGGCCTACCGGGACGGGATCCGGCGCATGCACCAGAAGACCAGGGCTACGATCGTCATCGTGCAGGGAAACCACGACGCGGTCCGGACCGCTGATGCCCTCTCGCCCATCGTGATCCCGAACGACTACGAGCGGGTCCACATCCTCACCGAGCCCGGCCGGGTGTCCTTCGAGACCCAGGCGGGGGAGAAGGTCGCTGTCGCCTGCTTCCCCTTCGTGGGGATGGGCGAGCCGAAGACCTACCGGCTCGAGCCCGATCCCGAGTTCAACGTCAACGTCCTGCTGCTCCATGCCGCGGTGAAGTCCTCGGAGAATCCCAAGGCCCTGCCGTGGTTCTACCAGGGGCCGCACTCGCTGGATGTGGGCCGGGAGGCGGAGCGCTGGGATGTGATCGCCTGCGGCGACTTCCACGAGTACACCCGTCTCCACCCGGAGCGGGCGGTCTTCTACTCCGGGTCGATCGAGCGGACCTCGAGCAACATCTGGGACGAGCACAAGCCGAAGGGATTCGTGGTCTGCGAGACGAAGCTCACCGGGGAGGTCTCGGTCGAGTTCTGCGAGATTCCGACCCGGATGGTCTACGACGAGACCGCCGACGACGGCGACAGCGTCGAGTGTCTGAACCTCGGTCTCGAATCCCGGCTTGCGGATCCGTCCACCAAGGACGCGATCACCCGCCTGAAGGTCGACGCCTTCCCCCGCTCCCAGCGGGACGCCATCGACTGGTCCCTGGTCCGCCAGCTCAAGGCCCACTGCCTGCACTTCTACCTCGACCTGCGTTTCGCCACCGACGAGAGCGCGGAGATCTCCGACCGCCGGCAGGCCCGGAGCCTCCAGGAGGAGGCCACCGAGTTCCTGGCCGGCGAGGAGGAGGCGGTGCTGGAGTGCGCCCTGGGCTACCTGCAGCCCCCGATTGAGGATCTCGAACCCGAGGAGGTGGAGGCATGAGCAAGGTCAAGTTCGCTGGGTTCACGCCCGAGGAGATGGGGCACGTCGACAAGATCACCACCCGCGCGATCCCGCTTTTCGCGAAGGTCGGCGTCCACGTCGACCGGCTTGACGTCGTGATGGACCTGGCGGCTACGCACAAGACATGCCCGCTCGACCTCGCTGCTATGGCAGACGGCCGGGAAGAAGACTTCGCCCACGACATCGGCGGAATCCGCCGCCACCTCAACCGGATCACGGGAGAGCTCGAAGACTGCTTCGTACCTCGGTTCGCCCGCCGCACGGCGGTGCCGGTATGAAGCTCATCGACCTGCACCTGAAAAGCTTCCGCCAGCACCGGGATTCCTACATCCGCTTCCCCGAGGAAGGCCTGATCGGGATCCTCGGCCCCAACGAGGGGGGCAAGTCCACCGTGCTGGAGGGGATCACCTTCGCCCTCTACGGCGCACCGGCCACCCGGGGCACCGTCGGCTCCATCCGCTCCAACAGGGCGGTGGGCAGCGAGCAGGCCTCGGTGGAGCTGCGCTTCGAAGTGGGCGGGAAGACCTACCGGATCCGCCGGACCCAGAAGCAGGCCTGGATGTGGGAGGGTGAGGAGCAGATCGCCCGCTCCATCTCCGGGGTTAACTCCCGGGCCGCTCGCATCGTGGGGATGACTCTGGAGGAGTTCCAGTCGACCTACCTGGCAACTCAGAAGGATCTGGGCCGGCTGAAGTCCCTGGGGGGCGTGGAGCGCAGGCAGTTCGTGCTGGGGGTGGTAGGACTGCGCCGGGTCGACGAGGCGCTGCGGGCCTGCCGGGCCCGCAAGAACACCCTGGCCACCGAGCGGGAAGGCCTGGAGGCCGGCCTGGGGCCGCGTGAGCCGCTCGAGCAGACGGTGGCAGAGGCTTCCGATGGGATCGAGAAGGCACTGGCGGCTGCTGGGGATGCCAACGACAGACTGGATGAAGCTACCGGGATTGCAGGTGATGCGAACGACCGGCTCGCCGAGTCCACAACCCGCAAGGAGAAGTACGAGACCCTCCGTCGGCAGCAGGAGCAGGCCGGCCGGGACCAGAGCACCGCGCTCGAGGAACTGAAGACTCTCGGCGAGCGCATCGCCCGGGCCGGGGAAGCTGTTGAGCGGATCGCCGATGCCGAGGCCCAACTGGCAGCCCTACCCGAGCTGCGGGAGCGCTATGTCGAAGGCAAGGAGGCCAAGGCCCGGGCGGAGGAGCGGAGGCGCCTGGTCCACCAGGTGGGCACCCTGGCCCAGGAGCTCGAGCAGATGCAGGGCCGGATCACCGAGCTGCGCACCCAGCTGGGGGAGGAGCCGGCCGCGGCCGACACCCTCCAGGCCCAGCTCGCCAGTCTCCAGGCCCGGCTCGAGAAGCTCAAGTCCGAACGACTCGAGCAGATCGCCCTGGCCAAGTCCAGTGCCGAGGTCGCCCTGGCCGAGGCCGAGAAGGCGGCTGCCAAAGCCTCCAAGATCGAGAAGCTGGGCACCGAGGGGGAGTGCCCGACCTGCACCCGGCCCCTGGGGGAGCACTACCGCCCCGTCCTGGAGGGTCTGCGCGAGATCGAGCGAACCCACCTGGCCGACCACAAGGATCTGGCCGGCAAGGCCCGCGAGCTCTCCATGGTGCCCGACATCGAGATGGACCTGGACCTCGAGCTCGGTCAGCTCCGCAAGCAGCTGGAAGAGGCGCAGTTGGCGGCCGAGCGTCACCGGACCGCCACGACACGCATCACCGAGATCGAGGCCGAGATCTCCCGGCGGACCGAGCAGAAGGCCGAGGTGGAGAAGACCCTGGCTGGGATCCCCAAAGCCCAGGTGGACGAGGAGGTCCTTAAGCACCAGGCGGCGCGCATCACCCAGCTGGAGGAGCTGGAACGCCGCACCGCCCAGGATCGGGCCACCGCGGCCACCCTGGAGGCCCTGGAGCAGGACCGGGCCCGGGCGGAGGAGAAACGGGCCCGGGCGGAAGCCGCTATCAACGAGCTCGATGAGGCCATCACCGGGACCGGCTTCAGCCCGATTGCCCACCAGGACCTGGTCACACAGGCCGAGTCCGCCCGCAGGAGCCACGAGGAGGCCAAGCTGGCCCAGGTGAGGGCCGAGGAGGCGCTCAAGGCCGCCCAGGAGGCCCACAGGCGCGCCAGGAAGGCCCTGGAGGACTGGGACGGCCGGGCAGGGCGCCTGCACGAGGTGGCCGAGGACCTGCGGATCCACGAGCGGACCGCGGCCCGTCTGAACGACTTCCGGACCGCCATGGCCTCCTCGATCCGGCCCGAGCTCGAGGAACTGGTCAGCGCCTTCGTCCACACGCTCACCGACGGCCGGCACGAGTCGGTCACCCTCACCGAGGACTTCGAAGTGGTCCTGCAGGAGGGAGGCACCGACGTCGAGGTCGTCTCCGGAGGGGCTGAGGACGTCACCAGCCTGGCCCTGCGCCTGGCAATCAGCCACCTGATCGCCTCCCGGGCCGGGCATCCCCTGAGCCTGCTGATCCTGGACGAGCCCTTCGGGAGCCTGGACGAGGTGCGTCGACGTAACGTGGTCGACCTGCTGCAGCACCTGCGCGGGGTCTTCGCCCAGGTCCTGGTCATCTCCCACGTCGAGGACACCAAGGACGCGGTCGACTACGCCCTGCACGTGGACTTCGACGAGGGGCGGGGGACCAGCGTGATCACGCCCAGCTGGGACATGCAGGGGCAGGAGACGGAGACAGAGCAGGTCGAGGCTGAGTTGGCCACAGCCTGAGAGAGCAGGGGGCGATGCAGAGCGGATCACTGGACAGGATCGGGAAACTTCCCGCGCCGATGCCTGAGGGCTCAGGGCGGCAGAAAACCGGCCTGTGGGCTGACACACCCGCAGGTAAACCCGTCCGCCGCCATGACGTATCGCCCCCGATGAGCAGCGAGGGGCGGGGAGATGGCACCCGAAGCAAGGAGGGGAGCGATGCACCTATGAGAGAGCCCCGTCCCTCCAAGGAACTTCGCACCGTGGCAGCGCGGAAAGCAGACGTGCGGGACATACGGCGGACCCGTCAGAGCGAGCCCATACGACCCATGCTGGCGGGAGACAGCCTTCGATGCCGTATCAAGTGGGCAGCCGGAGTAGCGCCCGGCCCACGGTGCGAACTGAACATGGAGGAGGCACCCAGCGCTGGGACTCTGGGGTCCGGCAAGGACAGCGCAAGGGGCTACAAGTACGCTCCCTCCACTATTCACGCGGGGTCGTCCGAACCATCACGACTCCCGAGGCCCGCAGTTACCCACTGTCCGGCCTGGGTCCCCACGGGCGGCCCCGCACTATTGATGAGGAGTGACATGCCAGAGGAAACCGACAGGTCCGCTCCGTGTGTCTGCGGGCATCCACGGTGGATGCACTCCACCGGGGACTACCTGCACAGCCCATTCGGTGATGCGCCACTGACCGATGGACCGTGCGGTGGCATGAACAAGGAGGACACCGGCACCTGTTCCTGTCAGCGATTCGTTCCGGCTGACCGATGAAGCGCGTCTGCTGCATCTGCGGAGCCCACTTCGGCGACAAGCCGCCCCTGGACAGTGATGAGGAGACCGGGGGCATCTGCCCGAAGTGCGAGCCCGCCGAGCGGGAGCGCGTGAGAAAGGAGATCGCCGAGCATGACCGACTCACGGCACGGATGGGGTGAAGTCCTGCTGAGCGACGGGTTCCACCGGGTGCTGTTGCTGGTCTGCGCGGTGCTGGGGCTGATCGTGCTGATCTACCAGCTCGGTCTGCCGAGAGGGTGGTGGGGATGAGCGATACGAGATACAGCACGGTCGGTGGTGAAGTCTGCCGAGAGTGCGGGCGTCGGTTCAAGATGGTGTGGAGCGCACCGGATGACGTCTGGGAGCGGGTTGTCGGTGATGAGGACGGTAGCCTTTGCCCGGACTGCTTCGACCGATTGGCGGCCTTCAAAAATGTGCCGATTCGTTGGCTGTGTATGGGGACTGACCAGTGACCCGCCTACTCCGCTTCCTATCTCCCCTGGCTTGGTCGAGTGGATTCCGCTGGGGGTTCAAGCTCGGCCGCCTCGCCGTCGAGATCCGGCTGGCCTACGAATACAAGCGCCTCCGGTATGCCCCCCGCAGGACGAGGGAGGCGACCCGGGACGCCACGATGCACTTCGCCCCCGAGCGGTCGAGGCTGCTCAAGGAGATGGGGATCGATGCAGAGGACTGAGCCGGTACGTCGGCCGACCCCGGGAGGTATGGGACGCCGTGTCACGATGATGGCAGGTCTACTCGCCCTGATCGGGGCTGGGACCTTCAGCAATCCGACGGGTGGCAGCGGCCACGCTGAGGGCCGCACAGGCAAACTCCCGAAGGCGGCGGCCCGCCGCCGGCGCCGCAACAAGATCGCTCGGGCGTCCCGGACCTACAACCGGATGGCGGCGAAAGGGAAGCGATGATGCCCGGAACCGAGTCCATCCCCGATCGGTTGGCACATATCAAGGCGCGGGTCGAATACAACCTTGGCCTGTCACCAGAGGACGCCCGCTTCATCAACGACCTGCTCTGGCGATACAAGAAGGCGCTGGAGGGCCTGACTCCAGGTGGCTCCGAGTTCGTCAACGACCCCGAGCGATGCGCTGAGTTTGTCCGCGAACGAAGCCGGGGCCTAATCCGCGCGATGGCAGAGCAGAAGCGGAGGTTGGCCCGATGACCACGACCCATCTCCGCGGCCACAGGGTGATCTGGACTCACGATAACCCGGTCTGGCGGTATGAGGACACCGGCGAACCCATCGGTGACGGAGATCGGCCTTGCAAGCACTGTGGATGGCCGCCCACGGCAGAGGGCGATGACGCCTGTCTAGGGCACATCCCTGGAGCTGCTTCTGCCTGCTGTGGACATGGGGTGGCTCTGTCTTTCGTGGTATGGGAGGGAAGGTCATGACCGACCACCAGCGCCAGCTCGCCCGCGAATGTGTGGACGCCGCGATCCGCTGGTGGGGAGAGCTGGGAGCCTTCCCGGCCCGGTACCCACGGCTGCGCCGGAGGATCGGCCTCATCGCCGGCCGGCGGGAGCTGGATCCGGACTGGGCCGAGCGCCTCCGCAACGTCTCCTCCCTGGCCGAACTCCATGAGCTGCGGGAGGAGCTCTTTCACGGGCCCGCGGACGATGGCACTCCCGCGGCCGAGAGCGCCAAGAGAGACTCATGATCGAGTACTTCCTGTTCCTCGGCGCGGTGTTCCTGGCCTTCCTGTTCTTCGGCCTGGGCTTCGCCTACATGCTGTTCCGCCTGCTCTGCCGCTGGCTGGATCGGAACGACCTGGTGATCAGCAAGAAGGGATGGAAGGAGCGATGATCCACGACCTGCTCGCCCTGCTCTGCGCCCTGCTGGTCCTGGCCTATGGACTCTGGAGTATCGGGCGCATCGCCAGGAGACGACGGCCGTGACCGCCCAGCTCTCCATGACGCTCCCGGAGCGACAGGTGCGACCGGGGTCGAATCCGAACTGGAGTCCGGAGGGAGAGCGGTCGGCCTGCTTCTGGCTCTTCTATCGCAACTACGGCCACAACGTGCCGCTCCCGATCATCCAGCTGGAGGTCTCCGAGAACAAGTACACCCAGCGGATCAGCGAGGTACGGGCGTGGATCCGCCCCCAGGGTCACGACATCAAGTGGAACCGCGACAACAACGATCCCGCCTACATGATGTGCCCACTGACGGAGGCACCATGAAAGAGCACCCCATCATCTTCAGTGGTCCGATGGTCCGGGCCATCTTGGAAGGCCGGAAGACACAGACGCGGCGGGTGGTGAAGTTACCCGGCCGGATGGAAGTGGCCGCCCTGGCAACGCCGGATGAATGGAACGCCGGCCGCGCAGACTCGCGGATGCGAACATGGCACGACTGGAATGACGAATCCAAGGCCCGATATCACCTGGTTCGCCTGGGCACGGGCGGCGTGGCTGGCATCCCCTGCCCATACGGCATCCCGGGCGACCGGCTGTGGGTGCGGGAAACGTGGTGCCAGCCGACAACCCAGCACCTAAACCTGACCCATCCAGCGCGAGCCCACCAGGTACTGTATGCAGCGGATGACGGACGGGAACGCCATGAAAACCTAATGAACTGGTATCAGCGCAACCGGGACTTCAAGTGGCGTCCCTCCATTCACATGCCACGCTGGGCCAGCCGGATCACCCTGGAAGTCACTGGTGTCCAGGTGCAGCGACTGCGGGAAATCAGCGACCAGGACGCGAAGGCCGAAGGATGCCCCGGCGAGTTCTGGAAAGATGGCACCATGACGCTTTCGCCGATCGCGCAGTTCCTTCGTCTATGGGATTCCCTGAACGGGAAGAAGCCCGGCCACGACTGGGCATCGAACCCCTGGGTATGGGTTATCGGGTTCAGAGTGGTGAAGGAATGAGCGACTCCCTGGCCATCCTCCGCACCCGCCACGACTCCGAAGAGGTGAAGCTGGAGTCTACCTATCGGCTGGAGTTCGTCGAGGCCCTGAAGGCCGCTGTGCCGCACACGGACCGAGAGGCGGTCTACGAGCCGTGGGATGAGGTTGTCGAGGGTCTCAAGAAGTTCAAGCACTGGACCTTCCGCGCCTTCTGGTGGGACCGGGTCGTCGCCCTGGTGCGGGACCACTACTTCGAGGCCTACCACGAGCACACCAACGAGGCCGGGGAGGTCGAGAAGACGGACCTGATCACCGGGGCCAGGTTGGGCATGTTCACCACGCACGAGCAGGAGTAGGGGATGGCCAAGGAGAAGGCGCCGGCATTCCAGGTCTACCCCCGAGAGTTCGAGGGCGACGAGAACGTCAAGGCGATGACCCTGGAGGAGTTCGGGGCCTACCACCGGCTCCTGTATGTCAGCTGGTTCGAGGTGGGGATACCGGACGACCTGGATCTACTCGCCCGCATCCTCCATGTCACGCCGGCCAAGATGAAGAAGCTCTGGGTCCGCCTCGCCCCATGCTGGAAGTCGAACAGCCAAGGGAGGCTCGTCAATAAGCGGCAGGAGCGGGAGCGGGACAAGCAGCGAAGGTATCGGGAACACCAATCCAAGGCCGGAAAGAAGGGGGCCGCAAGTCTCCATGACAAACGAAGATAGCAGACACCGCCAGGAGGTGGACAGGGCGGCGCCATGTCCGGAGGCTGGCTTTCCTGTTTCCGGTTTCCATACTCCAGTAGGAACTACAACTACTCTCCGCGATGCGGAGCGGAAACAGACTCGATCCTTCCGTGACTGGTGCGCCTGGGTGCAGGAGAAGACCGACTCCCGTCAGGTCTGGAACGGGCGCTACCGAGACACCTGGAACCACTACCTCGAGACCTTCGGCTTGGAAGTGATGGTGGGCCTGCTCATGGAGCGGGACTTCGAGCTGGTGGAGTATGCGATCAAGGCCCTGCAGGCGGTCGAGCGGCACCCAAAGTCAGCTTACATCCAGACGGTCTGTCGGGAGCGATACCTGGCGGCACAGAAGGCGGAAGACACGGCGGCCATGACGGAGGTGATCGACGAGGCGGTGGACTTCAACGGGCTGGCGGCGCAGCTGGCCGGAGAATGGTCGGTATGAGCCGCAGGAAGACAAGGCCCGTCCCCAATTCTGAAGACTATGCCGAGAAGCTCAAGAATCCTAGATGGCAGAAGAAGAGACTTCAGATACTTGAGCGAGACGGGTGGATGTGCCAGCGATGCCTCGACACGGAGACAACACTTCACGTGCACCACAGAACATATGTCAGCGGCCGGGAGCCATGGGATGTGCCGGACGAGCTCTTGGTGACTCTCTGTGAGGGCTGTCACAAGGAGGAAACCGAAAGGCGAAAGGCCTACGAGAAGCAGCTTCTTGAGGCACTACGGTACCACTTCTTCTTCGACGATATAGAAGAACTCGCCGTGGCGTTCGCGGACATGAAAAGCGATCACCGGGGCAGCACCATCTCTTCTGCGTTGAGCCACGTGATCAGCGATGAATCGAGCCTGGCAATTCTTGTCGAGGCATACATGGACCACATTGGAGCATGAGGGGGCCGCAATGAGGTGTCGATGCCAGCGCTACGAGGGCCGGATCCGGGTGGTCGCGGCCGATGGGACCGAGCGGATGGTCTGCTGGTCCTGCTACTTCCGCGAAGGCTGGAACGTGGAGAAGGAGCCTCTCGTCCAGCGCCGGACGGTCCCGACCCGGCAGGTGCCGGGCAAGATGGTGGGCTCTGAGATCATCGCGCAGGGGGCACGATGAGCGCGGCCCCTACCTTCGCCGAGCGCTTGGCGTCCGCCCGGGAGCGCCAGGGCTTGAACCGTAACGAGTTGGCCGATCGGCTCGGGACTACCTATGCGAATATCTACTCCTACGAGAGCGGGAAGAGCCAGCCCAGTGTCGACCGTCTGGCGGTGCTCTGCCGGGCGCTGGAGATCTCGGCCGACGAGCTGCTGGGGATCGAGAAGCGGGAGGATCCGCCCGAGCTGAGTGGGGAACGGCACGTCAGCCGGCCCATCGAGCGGGATCTGCCCAACCGGCTTCTGGCCTGGAGACGGGCGGCCGGGGAGGTCCGGGCCCGCCTCGAGGATCCTGCCCAGCTCAAGCTGATCGCCGCCGCCGACGAGGCCCTGGACGCCCTGCTGTGCCGGCTGCTGCCCGAGGTGATCCGGCTGGGGGCGGGGAAGTCCTGATGTGCCGTTGGGGGACAAGCAGGATGGTCCGGCTCTGCCAGCCGAAGGAGGTCAGCGGCCGGACCGAGGTACCGGTGGACGCCTGTATCGCCCCCCTGGTGCAGATGCTCAATGACTTCGGTGTGCACACCACCGGGGCCTGCTGCGGACACAGCAAGGCCCCGGGGTGGATCTCCTATGAGCAGGACGGTGAACAACGAGAGATGAGGATCCAGACGAACTGCCAGGAGACGCCAGCCCATGCCTGAGCTGTCCGTCCTGCCCGCCTGGCGCTCCCAGGCCTACCGCGACTTCCTGCGCGACCACATCACCTGGTGCCAGCGGTGCGGAGCTGCAGGACCCACCGAGGAGGCACACGGTCCTCGGCGCCGGCCGTGGATAGGGATGGTCCACGGCACGTTCAGTCCCGGCCGGGAAAAGGCGTCGGACTTCTCCATCCTCCGGGAGTGCCACGCCTGCAACATGCTGGAGAGCGACGATCCCCGCGGTGCCTGGCCGGACCCCCGAGAGCGGGACCGGATCGCGCTGCAGAATCTGATCGCCTATGTCGCCCACCTGGACCCGGGCATCAACCTCGAGGCGGAGATCCTGGAGTGGGTGCAGGAGAGGGTGGCCGAAATGGAGACCGAACATGGCTGATCACAGCAAGAAGGACAACGGGGCGCTATACGCGGCCGCGGGCTGGCTGATGATGGTGCTGGCCGTCTCCTTATTCCAGGTGGTCGGGCTGATCCGGGGCGGGCTATGTGAGGCTGGCATGTTCGCGACGGTCTACGCGGTGGGCTACTGGATGGGGTGGAAGCGGAAGGACTGAAGCCAGGAGAGGAGAGCGAGGGATGAGACCGACCAGATACGAGATTCTAGTCCGCGAGGTCCCGAGCGGCCGGTGCACCGTGACGCTTAAGATCAAGTTTCACGGCGAGCCGGAGCGACGCGTGCCCCTTGGGAGCCGTACGACCTGGAGCCGGGCATGGGCGTTGGCGCACCGAGAGGCGCGGGCCATCTGCGCCGTACGCCTGCGGGAGACCCGTGATGGCGAGGCCCGTGATGCCTGACCGGACGTGCGGGACGTGCAAAAAGTTAAGCAAGTGCTTAATCGACCTTGCTGAAACCTGTAGTCCCGGAGATAAGGCACCTCCATTTGACCTTCATAAAGCCCGACCCGACTGCTGGACTCCCCGCCAGGAAGGAGAGGACGATGAGTGAGCCGACGAGATACAGGCCGTACTACTTTGCCCTTGATGACGAAGTAGTTATGCACGACGAGGACGACGGCGAGTACGTCACCTACGCTGACCACGTGGCCCGCCTTGAAGCGGCAGAACGGATAGCAGATGACCTTGTAGCCTGTGCTCATGTGAACGGGCACAGTCAGTTGGATAGGGCGAAGAAGAAGGGTGACGAGGGGGATAGTGAAGGAGCGAACTGGCATCAGGGCTATTGGGTAGCCTGTGAGGAGATTCTTATGCGAGCGGAGGACGAGCACGGCATCGACAGACGCGAGGCTTTGGCCAGAATGGAAAAGCGATGGGATGAGGAACCCGAGTCTGCCCCCACCCCGGAGGTGTCCCATGATAACCGTTGACGGCAAGAAATATCGAGTGACAGAGAACCTCGGTTTCCAGGGCGGCTATTACGCCAAAGTTGTTGCAACCGATACCGGGGAGCGCGTTGCAGTGAAAAGGGGAGGCCAGTGGACATGGTGGAAAGCACAAGACCGTCTACGGCCCGGAGGACAATACGTTGGACAAACCCCGGAGGCACACGATGAGTAAGATGGCAGACTTCGCAGCCGAACTTGAGGACTTGCGATCAGAGAACGCCGCTCTCCACTCCCGCCTCCAAGCGGCAGAGCGGGTGCTGAACGCCACCAACCTGATAAAACCCTACATGCTCACCGAACCCGGCACAATCGAACCGATACGTATAGCACTAAAGATAATCGCAGAGGAGAGGGAAGCTTGCCACGATGCCCCCACCCCGGAGGAACACCCGATACTCGGGGCAATGCGGGCGCTGACCGACGGTGGCCTACTCGTGTACCGGCGACCCGACGGAAGGGAAGGATACCACGTCGTGGACTTGAGCGCGGAGAGGCTTCGGGCGGCCCGCGACGCGGCTTTCCCTCCGGAACGAACCCCCACCGAGGAGCCCTCCCATGCCTGACCGACAGACGGTGACCGTGGGTGGAGTCGGCGTGTTCGAGAAGGTGGGAGACTCCTGGTATCACGAAGGAGCCCCCCAGCATCCAGAAAAGAGATACTACCTCAACACCATTCTGGCCGAGAAGCAACGACGGGAGCAGGCCGAGGCCGACGTGCGGTTTCTGCTGACACTTGCGCCAAAGTGCCCGTTCTACTACTCGGACCGTGTCGGCCTTGATTCTGTTCGTGCCCGCTACCCCCAAGAGGAGGCAGACCCCGCGTGACCCCAGCCGCCCTGATCTTGCCCCACCTGGGAGCGAAGTCCTGGACCGAGCTCTACGAGCGCACGGTATCGGGTCCTCGAGAGGGGGATCTCATGCAGGCGCTCCTGAGCGAAGGACTGGTCAGTGAGGTAGATCTGCGCAAGAGAATGATCCGTGAGAGACTGCAAGGAGCAAAGAGCAAGACTGACGAGGCCCGTGCGATCGCCGACCGCTACGGCATGACGGAATCCGCAGTACGGAGTATGGCCTACCGATAAGTTGTTGCAATCGTGCCACAACCGGCACTTTCCCACTGACAATTGCCATACCTCTGCCGCATGATGGAATAGAAGGGTTGATCGTCGACTCCGGAGGGGGACATCGGCGGTGATCACTTCTCCCGGGGCCTAAACTCCCCCCAGGGTTCCTCCCCGGGGACATAGTAGTCGGACCGAGCCCCCCGTTGTCACGTGACGGCAGCGGGGGGTTGTCTATTTGGAGGATGCTGTGGCGGCAAAGCTCAACATCGAGATGGTCGCTCCCCGGGATCTGAATCCCGCTGCATATAATCCCAGAAAAATCAGTGAGGAAGCCCTTCGGCGCCTGCGCCGCGGGATCCGCGAGTTCGGAATGGTGGACCCCATCGTGGCGAGGCGTAAGGGCAAGGTCGTCATTGGTGGCCACCAGCGGCTACGAGCTGCCATCGAGGAGGGGATAACCGAGGTACCCGTGGTGTTCCTATCAGGCCTGAGCGAAGAGAAGGCCAAGGCGCTGAACGTCCTGCTGAACAACCCGGGCGCCCAGGGCGAGTGGGACACCGGGAAACTTGAGGAGTTGCTTTCCGAGCTGGACGCCGACGGATTCGACATAACACTGACCGGATTCGATGACGACGAACTCGCCAAGATGCTCAACCGTGGAGACGGGAGTGAGGACGAGTTCGACCCCGAGCCCCCCACGAAGCCGAAGTCGAAGCGCGGCGAGGTGTACGAACTCGGACCGCACCGCCTGATGTACGGGGATGCGACGAGCGCGGAGGACGTGGGGATTCTTCTGGCCGGGGTGGAACCCCACCTCATGGTCACCGATCCGCCATACGGGGTGGGATACTCTCCGGAGTGGCGAGCCCAGGCCGGTGTCAACCGCAACAAGAAGAAGCTGGGGAACATCACCAACGACAACCGTGCCGACTGGCGTGAGGCCTGGGCACTCTTCCCTGGCTCAGTCGCCTATGTGTGGCACGAAGCCCTCCATGCACCAGTAGTGCTGGAGAGCCTCATCGCGGTCGGATTCCAGGTGCGAAGCCAGATTATCTGGGTCAAGGACCGGTTCGCTCTTAGCCGAGGCCACTATCATTGGCAGCACGAGCCCTGCTGGTATGTGGTCAGGGGGGGGGGGGCACTGGACCGGAGGACGCGGGCAGTCGACGGTGTGGCACATCCCGGCACGAGAGGACTCCGGCCATGGGCATGGAGCCCAGAAGCCGGTCGAGGCCATGCGGCGCCCGATGCTTAACAATTCCTCCCCGGGGCAGGCTGTATACGACCCCTTCGTCGGTTCCGGCACAACCATCATCGCAGCCGAGCAGACAGGAAGGGTCTGCTATGCGATGGAGATCGACCCGGGTTACTGCGATGTGGTGCGGAGACGCTATGCCGAGTTCACGGGCAGGCAGGAGCTCATGCCGTGAGCACGGCGAAGAAGTCGAAGAAGAAGGCTGCCGCCAAGAAGAAGGCTCCAGCGAAGAAGAAAGCGCCAGCACGGAAGAAGAAGAACAAGACCGCGACCAAGAAAAAGACGGCCACGAGGAAGAAGAAGGCTCCGGCTAAAAAGAAGGTCGTGAAGAAGTCCTCAGCCAAGAAGGCGACCGCGAAGAAGAAGGCTCCGGCTAAAAAGAAGACCGCCGCCAAGAAAAGCAAGGGTGGACGGCCGCCGCTCAAACTCGATAAGCGGCAGATCGAGACCCTAGCCAAGATCAACTGCACCCATGAAGAGATAGCTGCCGTCATGGGCTGCTCGACCGACACAATCGCTCGCCGTTATGCGGAGCTAATAAACAAGGCTCGACTGGACGGAAGAAGCAGTCTGCGCCGTGCCCAGTGGGCGAAGGCGCTTGGCGGCAATCCCACGATGTTGATTTGGCTAGGCAAGCAGGAGCTGGGGCAGAGAGACCGCCTCGAGCACGAGCACTCCGGGCCCGATGGAGGACCCATCCCGGGGCAGATCAACGTTCGACTGGTCAAGTCTGATGAGCCTGGCGACGGTTGAGGTCGAACTCCCGGAGGCCCTGAGCTTCCTGCTCGACCCCCCCCTGGGGAGTGTCCGCTACCGGGTGGCCTACGGAGGGCGGGGGAGTGCTAAGTCCTGGAACTATGCCCGGGCGCTCCTGCTCCACGGCACCCAGACACCCCTAAGAATCCTCTGCGCCCGGGAATACCAGGTCTCCATCCAGGATAGTGTCCACCAGCTACTATCCGACCAGGTGAGCGCAATGAGCCTGGACGGATTCTATGCGGTGCAGAAGAACGCTATCACCGGCATGAACGGCACCGACTTCCTCTTCAAGGGACTCCGAAGGAACATCCGGGAGATCAAGTCGACCGAGGGCATCGACATCTGCTGGGTGGAGGAGGCCGAGGCCGTCAGTGACCAGTCCTGGCGGATCCTGATCCCCACGGTCCGTAAGCCCGGCTCGGAGATCTGGGTGTCGTTCAACCCCGCCCTGGCATCTGATCCCACCTATCGCCGCTTCGTTCAGGATCCCCCCTCCCGTAGCATCGTCCGGTTTGTGTCCTGGAAGGACAACCCCTGGTTGCCGGAGGTGCTCCAGAACGAGGCCGAGGAGCTCCGCCGGAAAGATCCCGAGGCCCATGCCCACGTCTGGGGGGGCGAGCCCTGGCAGCGCTCTGACGCCCAGGTGCTGGCCGGCAAGTGGACGGTCGAGGACTTTGAGCCCCTGGAGAGCTGGGACGGTCCCTACTTCGGTGGCGATTGGGGCTTCGCCCTGGACCCCACCGTCCTCGTGAAGGTCTGGATCGCGGACTCTCGGCTCTACCTCGAGTACGACAACGGCGCCCCCCAGATGACCCTGGATGATATCGAACGAGAGTGGCGCAAGGTCCCGGATGCCGGCAAGTACGTGATCCGGGCGGACAGCGCGAGGCCGGAGACGATCAACGAGATGGCCTCCCGCGGCTGGCGTATCGAGGGCGTGAAGAAGTGGCCGGGATCCGTCGAGGACGGGATCGAACACCTCCGTAGCTATGAGAAGATCGTCATCCACCCGCGGTGCCGGCGGGCCCGGGAGGAGGCCCGGCTCTGGAGCTACAAGACCGACCCCCGCACCGACGACGTGCTGCCCAAGCTCAAGGACGGCTTCGAGCACGTCTGGGATGCCGTCCGCTATGCCCTGGCACCGATCATCATGAAGGGCACGAACTTCATGTTCCGATGACGATCGCCTGCGTACTCCGAAGCGGTGGCGATTTCGACCGCCGGTGGGTAGAAGCCCTGAGAGTTGGCATGGAGCTGCATGCCCCCGTGCATCGGTTCATCTGTCTCACCGACACCTCTTCAGAGCCCGACGACATCCCGCTCGAGCATGATTGGCCGAAGTGGTGGTCGAAGATGGAGCTCTTCCGCCCTGGGCTCTTCAGTGGACCTGTGCTGTACGTGGACCTGGACACGCTACCGGTGGGGGACCTCTCGCAGATTGCCGGCTACCGCGGTCCGCTGGCGATGCTCAGCGACTTCTACAAACCGAGCAGGGCGCAGAGCGGGGTGATGGCCTTCACGCCGGGCCCGGTTACCGAGGGCCTATGGGAGATGTGGATCGCCAATACCGCGATGCAGATACACCGCTACCGCGGGGATGGGGAGTGGCTGCACGCCCACTGCGGTCCCGATCGGCTGCAGGAGCTCTTCCCGGGCCAGATCGTGAGTCTGAAAACACACTGCAAGCCACCGAAAGCGAAAGGGCCGCCGAAGGGGGCGAGACTGGTGTGTCTGCATGGTAGGCCGCGTCCCAACAGCCCAAAGGCAGGCTGGGCATACGACCTGTGGAAGGAGCGAGCATGATCGCCTGGTGGTCACAGTCTCCCAAGCCGGGCAACCTGGGGGATGTACTCACTCCAATCATCCTCCAGGGAATGGGAGTGGATGTGAAGTGGGCACCCCGCAGAAAAGCCCGTCTGCTGGCCATCGGGAGCATCATACGCTTCGCAGTCCCCGGACAGTATGTGTGGGGCTCGGGAGCTATGTGGTCACACGATGTTCCGAGCCCCCGGGCTCGTTACCTGGCGGTGCGAGGACCCTTGACCCGGGCGGTGGTGCAACGTGCCGGCGGGGAATGTCCGCAAGTCTACGGGGATCCGGCGTTGCTACTTCCCCGGATCCACAATGGAGCGGTGGAGCAGCAGCACGACGTTGCGATCGTGCCGCATTACGTGGATGAGAGGGGCGTGCGGGCCCGGTATCCGGGCTGGCACATCATAAGTTCGCTGCGGGCCAATCCCCTCCAGGTGGTGGATGAGATCCGCTCCTGTAAGGCCATTCTATCCTCTTCCCTGCACGGCATCATCGTCGCTCATGCCTATGGGATCCCCGCGGCCTGGGTCCGCTTCTCAAACCTGCTGGACGGCGATGACACCAAGTTCCGGGACCATGCTGCCGCGGTGGGAGTGAGTCTGCCGCCCTACAAGAGCCCGGAGAAGGCCGAGCCCGTACTGGGAACACTGGATACAGGTCCTCTGATGAAGGCACTGGAGGCGATACGGTGAACGTGGTCCTGGTCAGCTTCTACACCCCGACCTGGGAGTATCCGGCGCACGCTCGGAGGCTAAGAAACGAGTGTGAAGTACTCGGCGTGGACCACCACATCGTTGAGAGAGAGGACGTGAAAGGCTGGCTGGCCAATACCCGTCAGAAGCCGCTGGTCCTGTTGGAAGCACTGCGCGAACTGAAGCGGCCCATCCTATGGACCGACGTGGACGGGTCCCTCTGCCGTAGGCCGGTAGGGCTGCGAAAGGACGTTGACTTCATGGCCCGGGCCCGACCGCCCAAGCAGGAACGGGCCTGGCACGTGGACACGCTCTACTTCAACACCACTCCGAGGGCTGAGGAGCTGTTGGAGCTGTGGATTGAGCATCTCACCGATCACTCCGATGGTCTGGCCCTGCATCAAGCATGGCAGTCCGGACGCTGGGGGGGGCGGTCTGCCCCACTGCCTGCGGAGTACTATCCGGGTGCGAAGGCCCCTGTCATCCAGTACCGACGCTCGACGAGTCCGGGGAAGCGGGCCGATCAACGCCGGCTCAAGAGGGAGGGGCGTTATGCACCACTCTGAGCGCCGGGCCCGGGAGTTGCTCGGACGGCTGGACATCGTGAGCCCCTATGGTGCCGAGATAGGTGTCTGGAAGGGGGAGATGTCCCGAAACCTGCTCATGCTTAATCCCCTTCTCCGGCTGCTGATGGTCGACAACTGGAAGTCAGCAAGAGAACGGAGCAAGGCATACCGGATATCCGGGGACTACATCGCACGGGTAAATGTCCAGCGCATGGGACTGGCCAAGAGACAGGCCCATGAATCCACCGAGTTTGCTGCCGGGCGCCGTACAATTCTGTATACCGATTCACTGGACGCTGCGGGTCTCGTCCCGAAGGCCTCCCTGGACTTCGTGTTCATCGACGCCGAGCACACCTATGAGGCCGCGACCGCCGACATCCAGGCGTGGTTGCCGGCCATCAAACCCGGAGGGCTGCTGAGTGGCCATGACTACAGCCCGCCGGGTGAACTCAGCCCGAAAGGCTGGCCCGGGGTGGTCAGGGCCGTGGACGAGTTCGTAGAGAGAGGCGGCCTAACCCTCGACCGTGGAGAGCAGGCGACATGGTTCATCCGGCTGCCATAAACACCCGCGACCAGTGGGCCGAGATCGCGATCGCCGCCTACTCGGCCATGGTCACTGATCGCATGCACTTTGCCCAGGCAGCCTACCGGGACGGGGAGTGGTACTGCATCGGCGGCAGCAGCGGGAAGACCATCAATGCCGAGGAGTTCAATCCCGAACTGGGGAACCTATTGGCCCGAACCCTACTCGAGCCTGTCGGCCAGTGGTGCGTGCTCTGGTGGAAGCATCCCAGGATGGGCAGGCAGGCATTCAACATCGCAAAGAAGTGGATCGCTACCCACAAGCCCGATGTGCGTTGGATTCCCGATCGCCCCATCAGCCGGGCGAATGAGATCGGCATGGCCGCACCCTTCTGGCAGGCCTGCAGGAGTCGAAGGGTGGTGGCTGTCGGACCTGCACACATGGCCAATCTGGATCTGTTCGACATCGCCGAGCATATCATCGTGCCCCCCAGGGTGGCCTGGAAGCACACCAACAGTGTCTGCGAGCAGGTCCTGACCGTCTATCGACCGCATGATCTGATTCTCTTTGCCGCCGGCATGGGCTCGAACCTGATGATATGGAAGCTCTGGCCGCAGCTGAGAGGCAAGGCAACGCTGCTGGATATCGGAGCCGCGCTGGACCCCTACTGTGGCCACTTCAGCCGAGGCATCTTCCGCGAACCCGGATGGCAGGAGAACATCATGCCCAGGAATATCCCGTGAGGCTGCTCATCACTGGGCACACGGGCTTCAAGGGCGCCTGGCTGAGCCTTCTGGCCGAACAGGAGGGCCACGAGGTGGGTGGATATGGTCTGTCCCGAACCGCCGGCCCGTCGTTTTATAAGGTGGCCCGCATCCGAGAGCACCTGGCCTTTGAGAGGCGAGAAGACGTTACGGACATGCTCGCACTCCGACAGGCGGTGGCCGCCTTCCGTCCTGAGGTTGTCTTTCATCTCGCGGCCCGCGCCATTCTCCTGGAGTCGTTCGGTGCCCCGGTGGGGACCATACGCAACAACGTGATTGGAACAGCCGCGGTCCTGGAAGCGGTAAGGCACTGCCCGGGTGTTGCTGGAACCGTCATTGTGACCACCGACAAGGTCTACCGCAACGACGGAAGAAGCGATGGATATAAGGAGACAGATCGACTGGGTGGACTGGATCCTTATGGAGCAAGCAAGGCGGCCGCAGAGCTGGTGGTGGACAGCTATCGACACACCTATGCCCTGAATGTTGCCACGGCCCGGAGCGGGAATGTTATCGGAGGGGGCGATTGGGGACCGCGCAGGTTGGTACCCACCTGCTTGGAGGCATTCAGCAGGGGCGAAGAGCCGACCATCTATGATGCTGCCCGCCCGTTCCTGCATGTGCTGGATACCCTGCGTGGATACCTGCTGCTGGCTGAGAGGCTATGTGTGGAACCGGAGATCTCCGGGGGATACAACTTCGGTCCCGGTCAGGTAACTCCACTGTATGAGGTTGCTGACCATATCGCAGCCCGCATGGGTGGGTTCTACCGGAAGGCGGGCAAACCCCCGGGCGAAGCATCCATGCTTGCGCTTGATAGCAGCAAGGCCCGAAAGGTCCTCGGGTGGGCGCCACGATGGGGCATCGCCGAGATACTGGATCGGACCGTGGAGTGGTATCAGGCATGGCGTCTGGGCTCAGACATGGAACTAGTGAGTATCGAGCAGATTGACGCACACCGCAGTGAGTCGGTCCGCGAAGAGGATGTGGTGGTATGAGGGGCATCGTGTTGGGCGGCGCAGCCTGTATCTGGAAGGACGTGGACCGGCTGGAGGCCATGATCGGCCAGCAGTGGAATGAGATCGTGGTGGCGGCGAACGATATCGGGTGTCATTGGCCGCGGGAGATGCATGGCTGGTGTTCACTCCATCCCGAGAAGATGGACCAGTGGGTGAAAATCCGGGAGCGTAAGAGGCTGCCCGGAGGATTCATCACCTATGCAAAAGACGGGAGAAAGAGAAGGGGCATCGACGCCACGGTGCGCCACCGATTCGGAAGCGGCTCGTCAGGTCTACTGGGCGTCTCAGTGGCCCTACATCTTGGATGTACGAAGATCGTGCTGTGCGGAATCCCCATGACCCGGGAGCCCTACTTCGCGGAGTCCGAGGTCCACCCTAAGGGTAAGGCATTCTCCTCGGCGGACTCCCACTGGAGAAAGTGGCTGCTGTATGCGGAGAAGATGCAGGGCACCGTTAAGTCGATGAGTGGACGCACCAGGGACCTACTTGGAGAACCTACACTGGAATGGTTGGGTGAAGACGATGGCAAAGACCCCTGAGTATCGAGGCGGCGGATGGTATCAGCTTCCCGATGGGAGCAAAGTCAAAGGTAGGCAGGCAGCCCTTCGGGCGACGAACACGGAAGCCGATACGCATACGCTTCAACGGTTGGACTTCGCTTCCCGGGCGGGCCTACAGTACGGAGAAGATCGGGATATCTACAAGGTTGCGGGCTACAAGAAGACGCCGACCTTCAAGGATTATTGGGCCTACTACGACCGCCACCCCATCGCAGGCCGCATTGTCGACCTTGCAGCCAAGACCACCTGGCGTGAGCCCCCGGATATCGTTGAGCCCGAGAAGGAAGATGGCACCGAGTTCACTAAGGCGGTCACGGAGATGGCGGATCGGCTAAAGCTATGGAGCCGGTTCGAGTCTGCGGATAGGCTGAGCCGTATCGGTCAATACAGTGTGCTGTTCATCGGCGTGAAGGGCGGAACAGATGATATGAGCATACCGCTGGAACGTCTCTCGGATCCCGATGATGTGGCCTATCTGATGCAGTACTCTGAGCAGTATGCGAAGATCGTCGAATGGGTGACCGACCCTACCGACGAGCGATTCGGCCTGCCCAAACTCTACGAGATCGACTTCTCCCGCCGGAACTCCAAGTTCAGGGTCAGACGCTCCAAGGTCCACTGGTCGAGGGTGCTGCACATCGCAGAGGACCCTCTCGAGGACGACGTATATGGACGCCCCATCCTCAAGCGTGTCCTCAACACGATCTTCAACGATGACAAGGTGGATGCCGCGAGTGCGGAAGCGTTCTGGCAACTCGCGGACAAGATACTCCAACTGAAGATCGACCCTGAAGCGCAACTGTCCGAGGACGACAAAGATGATGTAGACGAGAAACTGCAGTTACTCTACCACGACCTGCGCAAGTATTTCACCCTTCAGGGTGGCGAACTCTCCTGGCTGGGTGGAGAGACCGCCGACCCTACGGCGATATCCGAGATCCTGGCCATGAAGATGGCAGCTGGCAGTGGATATCCCCGGAGAATCCTGTTCGGGGCCGAGCAGGGAGAACTTGCCTCCAGTCAGGACGAGCGCAACTACCGGGGCACGATATCCGAGCGGCAGGAACAACATGCAGAGCCCAACATGGTCCGGGCCTTCATTGATCGGCTCATAGAACTCGGTGCGCTACCGACACCAGGACCAGAGGGCTATGATGTGTTGTGGCCCGAACTCTACGAGGCCACCGACGAGGAGAAGGCCACGACCGCCAAGGCTCGTGCCGACACCGCCAAGATACTCACACCCATAGGGGGCGATCCCTATGAGCTAGTCACGGTCGACGACGAGGGCATGGTACGGTTGCGCACCTCAGAAGAGGTGTGGGCCGAGCGGGAAGCCATGCCCGAGCCCGAACCCGGATTCATCCTTCCGCCCGAACCCGGGGGCGAAGAAGAAGAAGAAATCGCAGCTCGTAGCCGCTGGTGGCCACAGAGGAAGAGGAGGCCGCATGAAAGCTGAAGACCTGGCCAAGCTCGGACAGAACGCAAAGGCCTTCGCCAAGGCCTATGTGCAGCTGAAGGAAGAGCTGATCCGTCAGGGGGTTGAGGCTGAGGAGGCGAAGGTGGTCGCTCGCTCGGCGGCCATGATGACCATCTTCAATCCCGACGAGGAGAAGCCGTGGGACACGTAGTCTGTGTTCACCATGCCCACAATAGGGCTGCCGGTCCTTCTTCCCGCACTCACCGTATCGTTCGGCGCATTGCGGACCGCTACGGATCCAACATCGCGGACGCCTTCCTGACTGCTCTCTCCCGATTGGATGCGGGCATCGATAAGGTGGAACTGTCAAGTGCGGTCGCCTCAGGGGATGTCAATGCCATCGTGGCCGCTATCGGCCCGTCGCGGTTGGGGGCGATCTTCGCCGGCGGTGACTCACTTTCGAAGGTCTTGCAGGACACGGCGGCGGCCAGCGGCGGGTTGGGTATGGATGTTCTGAGCGAGGTCACCGGTATGCAGGCCAGCTTCAATGCCGTGGATCCCAATGTGGTGATGTTCGCCCGCGAGAGGGCTGCCCGCCTGGTGGTCGATGTGACCGAGGACGTGATCGAGGCTGTGCGTATCGTGATTGCTGCGGGTGCTGCTGAGGGGCTGACCACCGTGCAGCAAGCGCGAGCAATCCGGGAGGTTGTGGGCCTGCCGCCCAACTGGGCCGAGGCTCCCTCACGGCTTGCCTCCGAGCTTCGTGCGGGGCGATTCACCTCCAGCCGACGCCTTTCAGCAATCGACAAAGCCCGTATCCGCAAGAGACTGAAAGAGGGGACGATCACCGAGGACTTCATCTCCGAGATACAGGCGAATTACGCCCGCAGCCTGACCAATCGCAGAGCACTCAACATCGCCCGCACCGAGAGCGCTACCTCGGCCAATCATGGTATGCGTACCGGCTGGAGACAGGCACGAGATCAGGGTGTGCTGTCCGAGGACGTGAAGCGCATCGTGGTAGTCACCCACGACGAGGAGTTGAGGGAGACACATGCCGCCGTCCCGTTCATGAATCAGGGGGGCGTAGGCCTGGATGAACCCTTCGAAACCCCCTGGGGGCCTCTCATGGGCCCGCCCTGGGATCCCGACCCTTACAACTGCCTACTGCCCGGCACTCCCGTAAGGGGTCGGTTCGTGGCTGGGGTTCGTGCCCACTATCGCGGCGAAGTAATCACCATCCATACTGCCGGGGGGCGCAAGCTCGCCGTCACCTCGAATCACCCAGTACTCACCCGCGACGGCTTCGTTGCGGCCCAGCGTGTGCGCGATGGACACCAGCTTCTCTGCTACAGCGGGGACGCGCATGGGGCAACCGCGCCGGGGGCGCACGAACACGGGGCGCCAGCCGCTGTTGACGATGTGTTCCATGCGCTCGGCAAGCTTTGGGGCCAGGAGCTCCGAGACCTTTCTGTTGAAGATCTCCACGGCGACGCGGCAGGCACTGATGGTAAGGTCGATGTTGTACGGCCCGACAGGGTATTGCTGGTCGACGGGCTCGCCCAACCTCTCGATGGCGGCGGCAATAGCATTCTCGTACTTACCACGCCGCCCACCATTTCGGTAGCGAGTGAGGGCTCGGGCGGCCATGGCCTCGGAGCTGTCCACGCGACCGCGCGCAGCGGCGTGGGCGGGGCCGAGCTGCCTGCGAACGGCTTCAGGGTCCGCCTTGAGTTGTTGCCATTTCAGCTTCTCGGCTTCGGAGCGCCCCCGGAGTTGTATCCCGGCGCGTTTGAGTCGATGGGCAATCACGCTACGGTCGTGCCCGGTTCTCTCGCTGATCGCCTTGACCGATTCGCCCGAGAGATAGGCGGCGCTGATGCCGGGCACGTCGATCTTCTTCCAAAGGTGGTGCTTCCGCCCAACGGAGGACTTCATCGGCCGGGCCGGCAGCCTCCATTCGATACGCCTCTGTCTCACGGTGGCAGTACTGACTCCAAGCTCGCTCGCGACCTCTTGGAGCGTCATGCTGGATTGGTAGAGCTGGACGAAGTGGTCGCGGTCGATGTCAGCTCGTGGCATGGGCATGTGTACGACCTCCAGTCGGTTACGGGCTTTAATATCGCATCTGATGTCTTTGTTAGCAACTGCCGCTGTGGTGAAGGGCTGATCTTCCCTGGGGGCGGGGTGCTGTGAGCACAACTCAAACCGAGAGGCTCACTGAGTCGGCCCGCAATGCACTGGCGTATTTCGAGCGGCGTCTACGTGATGGGCACAGTGGCAGCATTACGTTTGAATGTTTAGAGGGTGGTGTGCGGGACATCAAAGAAAGCCGCACAGTTAAGTTAAAGGAGTTGAACGGGAAGAAGTGGCTATCTCATAACACTTGACCATGTCGTACACTCATGGTAGGATAGCATCTGTGAAATAGCACGACATACCGGCAGTTAATTCTCTCTGCCATCAGGCGGACAGGAATGAGCCCCGGCGCACTCTCCAGTAGGAGAGAGGTGTCGGGGCTTTCTGCGTTTGAGGGGACTATGGCCGAACACATACAGGTAGTGACCAACCTCTCCGGTCCGATCCGTCGTGAGAAGTACATGGGCCGTGAACACGTTGTGGTCTCTGCGGTGCTCGTGAAAGGCATGGTACTCCACAACAACCTGGGCCGCACCTATCTGCCCCCCGAGGACATCACCCCTGAATGGGCGGAAACGGCCAACGGAGCACCGGCGGTCTCCGATCATCCCAACCGTTCCGCCCGCAATCCCGACGTGCTGAACAAGATGGGTGTGGGCTTCCTCTACCGGGCCCGGGCGCAGAACGGGGCGCTCAAGGCCGACGTGTTCATCGATCCGGATCGCACCAGTGAAGTGGAGGACTTGGGTGTCATTCTCGCCAAGCTGGACAAGGACGAGAAGGTGGAAGTCTCTACCGGGTTTCCAGTGACCCTCGAAGAGTCCTCGGGTGTGCTGAACGGAGAAGAATACGACAAGATCATCCACCCCGCCGGGTTCGACCATCTCGCGATATTCGCAGAGAACGTTGGAGCCTGTTCGGTGGATGACGGATGCGGACTGGCACAGAACAAGGACGACCTGCCGGATCCACCCGATTCCCCCGAGGCCGTTGCCGAGTCTTCAGCCTGGAAGACATTCCTGCAGAAAGCCGCTCGATTCCTCGGCTTCCATCCATCGGACAACGAATCCGACGAGGACCGCAAGGAGCTTCTACGCAGTGCCCTGGTGGAGCGATTCGGGGCAGACGACCGGTATCTCTGGGTCGATTCAATCTACAGCGAGGACGGGTTGGTAGTGTTCGAAGTAGAAAGTCGTAGTGGAGGTGATTCGGGGCTCTTCCGGGTGACCTTCGAGGTCGATGAAGCAGGGACCGTGACGTTGGGAGAGCCCGAAGAAGTCCGTCGGGTCACCACGTTCGAGCCCGTGGCCAACGCCGCGGAAACACCCCAAGACAAGGGGAGCAACATGAACAGGGACGAGATGATCGCACAGCTGGTCAAAGCCGGCCCGCTCGAGAAGGAGGCGCTGGAGAAGCTGAGCGATTGTCAGCTCGTAGCGCTTTCCGGGGCAGGCGAGGTGGAGGGCGTCGAAGAGGGCGATACCCTCGCGTGGCAGAAGGTCCGCGAGTGGAGGGAGAAGTTCGAGTCGCTCGATGCCGAGACCAAGAACGCGCGTCAGGCCGAGGAGAAGGAGCGGACCGGTCTTCTGGACGACCTGCTCTACAACTCCAAGCAGCTGCCGTGGTCGGAGACCGAGATCCGGGGCATGGACATCGTGCAGCTCCGCAAGGTCCACAAGACCGTGTTCCCGAAGCGTGCCGACTTCAGCGGTCGGGGCGTGCCGGCCAGTGAGACGGGCTCCTACGACTTCGTGCATCCGATCATGGACGGGCCGGCAGGTGCTTCCGTCCTCGACGGTGACCGGAAGGGGGTCAACTAATGGCGCGGAACACGATCCTACTCAGGGGCAAGGCGCGTGAAGAAGGCCGCCTGGCGGATTGCTACGTGCTCACGCCCGGGATGCTCGTGGAGCTGGCAGATGCCGGCACGGTCATCCCCCATACCACCGACGGTGGTCAGGCAGCGCCCATCTTCGTGCGCGAACAGTGGGAGAACGACGGCGCCGACATCGACGACGACATCGCCCTCGATGACGAAGCCATCCTCATCTTCCCCGAGATGGGAGCGAAGATCAACGCTTACACCTCCGACACGATCGAAGAAGGCGACACGGTCTGTTCGGACGGAGAGGGCGGTGTGCGGCTGGCCGATTCCGGCGATTACGTGATCGGGACCGCCGCAGAGGACTCAGACCTCACTGGCACCAACGGTCGCGTCGAGATCTATGTCTGGCCGCTCGGCGTGTCGGCCTAACAGGAGGAGAGAGGAACCATGACAAACCAGACTCTTGGCGGGCCGATCATCACCAAGATCCCTCGCAACTTCATCCGTAACGGGGTGGTCGACCGTCGCGCGATGTATCAGGAACTCGTGGAGAACGAGGTTCTGCGCGAGGACGAGACCCGAGAGATCGAGGAGGCACTCACCCGCGTGGCAAGGCGCGACCTGGTGGCCGTGGCCGACCTGCGTCAGATGGGACTCACGGTGAACCTGCGAAACATCGGGGTGACCACCTACGAGTTCGACCGCGTCACGCCCGTAGGTGAGGCGACGCAGTCGATGTCCATCCTCAACCTCGGCGACAGGGACCTGGTCACCTTCGCCCGCACGGCGATCCCCGTACCGGTGACTGCCTCGCAGTTCGAGCTCGACGCCCGTAGGGCCGCTGCCGGGACTACGCTCGGTGAACCCGTGAGCCTCACGAACGTCGAGGAGCACACCCGAGCCGTGGCGGAGAAGCTGGAGGACACGCTGGTGAACGGCTCCGATGTGGTGCTGGGCTCGAACGATCTGCCCGGCTACACCAACTTCACGAGCCGTGAGCAGCTGTCCTTCTCGGACGTGGCCTGGAACGATATCTCGGGTGCTCCCGAAGCGGCCGTGATCGATGTGCTGGCCATGCGGGCGGCGCTTCGGGAAAACGGTTACACCGGACCCTACATCGTCTATGTCCCGAGTAACTTCGACGGGACGATCGACGAGGACTACAAGTCCGAGAGCGACCGGACGCTGCGGGAACGGTTGATGTCCATCAACGGAGTCGAGCAGGTGAAGGTGCTGCCCTCCCTGGCCGACGACAACGTCCTGATGGTGCAGATGACCCGGTCGGTCGTGCAAACAGCGATCGGGCAGGACATCACCACCGTGACCTGGGACATGATGGGCGGGCTCGCGAACTACTGGGCCATCCTCGCGGTGATGACGTTTGCCCTCAAGGTCAGTGCGGCTCGCGCCCCGCTGTCCTCGGGCACACTGCCATCTCTGACGACGGCCAGCGGTATCGCACACCTGGCCTAACCGCCAGGTATGGAAGCGACCGAAGGGGCACCGGGGCAGGTATGCCCGGTGCCGAGGTATAACCCAAGTCGGAGAGAGAGATGCCACAGACACTGGAGCAGGCACAGGCCCAGCGCATACAGGATGTCGAGTCCAACCGTGGGGTGGGCGTAATCCCCTACAAGTCGGGCGAGGAACAGTCCGACCGGATCTTCGAGGTGGTCGAGGGCTACAAGCATCTACCAGGCGGAATCCGCCTGGGACCGGGGCAGCGGTTCCACCCGACCGTCAAGCAGGTCAGAACCGGAGCCCTCAGGGGCAAGGCGCGTGAACTCACCCGGGATGAGCACCGGAGCATGACCGGTAAGGTCTTTTCCGGGGCCGACATCGGTATCCGGGCGCTCCCCATGGCCGATACCACCCGGGAGATGGCCCTCAAGGCGGGTCTGAGGGAGTCCGACTTCGAAGGCATCGAGCCGGGCTTCGAGGGCCGCTTCACGCGCAGCCAGGTGCAGAGGATCATCGACGGCAAGGATGCGTGATGAAGCCGGGCATCTACCGCAACCGGGGGGCCGGATGGATGCGGTCCGATGGGACACGTGTCGAGCGGGGCGATGAGTTCGTCCCGACCGAGGAAGAGCTCCGTCGCCGAGCCTACAAGCTCCGATATGTCGGCCCTGCAGACGAGTTCGCCCATGAGCCCCCATACGCCCCCCCGAACGGTGGAAACGTAGAGGACTATTCTCTCGGCGGTGGCTGGTACATGGTCGGAGGGGTGAAGGTGCAGGGGCGGGAAAGGGCAGAGGAACTGCTCCATGGCCAGGACTGACGAGACGCTCGTTGCAACGGTCATCGAGACCAGCCTCACCTCCGAACAGATCAACGCTTTCATCGATAGCGCTTCTCTGTGGGTGGATGGAAACCTGGTAGGTCGGGGGCTATCTGCGAGTCTGCTTGCAGAGATCGAGAAGTACTTGGCCTGCCACCTCATCACGCTGCGGGATCCCAGGCTGAGCAGTACCAAGGTGAGTGATGTGGCCGAGACCTACCAGCGTGACACCCAGATTACCGAATACCTGAAGGCCGCGGCCGCGCTTGACCCGACAGGGCGGGTGCGTGAGGACTTCATGACTCCTGCCAATACCCGGCGGTTCAGCGCCTTGGCGGGTACGGGATACGACTCGTGACCATCACGCTCTCACGTCGCGTGAGCCTGGAGACCGTCGGGATTGAGGTCTATGGCGGACGAGACGGACAGGGCATGGCCGAATATGAAACCGAGCAGGAGATCGAGGCCCGGGTAGTACGGGAAGATGCCGTTGTCGTCGGAAGTGACGGCACGGACGTGAAGACCAGCCTGACACTCTGGGTGCCGGGTGATCAGAACCCGCTCCCCGGAGATCAGGACCGGATCACCTATGAGTCGGAGGCCTTCATCGTGATCGACCGCAAGGAAGCCAAGACCCTGGCCGGCGTGGTCGACCACGTGCGCGTGAGGTGCCGGGAGGCGTGATGGGCAAGACCACCGACAGCTTCGACCACCTGCGCCGGAAGATCGACGCCCTAAGCCGGAGCGGCCCCCAGATCCTGGATCCGGGCCTCAGGATGATCGGCGAGGAAATCATGACGGACGTGAAGGCCTCGCGCCCGGGCAGGGGAGTGCCCAGGGATGAGGGCACCCTTGCGAACTCAGGGATTGTGGAGGGTCCGGTCAATCACGTGGTGACGCTCTCTTTCGGGGGCGCTGCCGAGAAGTATGCGCTCGTCCAGCACGAGCGGCTGGACTTTCACCACACCCTGGGCGAGGCCCGCTACCTGGTGCGTGGAGTGGAACGCTGGAGACCGAATCAGGGTGCAGCGCTCGCAACACTCCAGCTGGAGGCCATCAAGGCCGTCATGGAAGCGAGGAAGGTGCCCTGATGGGCGTGGTGGAAGACGTACAGTCTTACCTCGTCTCGGAAGGAGTCGTAGACGGGTCTACCGACTGGCCCTCAGTGCGACGCAACCGCCACGACGACAGCGACCGTCTGGTGGTGATCACCGAGGACGGGGGACCGGCCCCGCAGATCGCTCGCGACGAGGGGATCGGCGATGCGGCGGTGAAGGATTGTGGGGTCCACATCCTGGTACGGGCCGAGCGCCAGAATGGGGACGCCGCCTATGAGAAGGCCCGGGAGATCATGGACGCCCTGCACGGATTGGCCGGGGAAGAGCTCGGAAGCACCGAGTACATCCGGGTGATGGCACTCACAAGCGAGCCGGTCTTCTTGCGGGATGAGACCGAGAGGCCGCTGTTCACGATCGCGTTTCGACTGATGGCGCCTGTGGGCGCATAGGAGGTCACGATGGGATACATCGCACACGGCACCGCGTACTCATTCAACAGCGTCGAGGTCGGGGGCCTGATATCCATAACTCCCGGAGGACGGACCAAGGGAGATGTGAAGACCAGCGACAACGACAGCGAGTTCGACGAGGAGTACGTCCCCGGCATCCGCGAAGGCGGCACACTTACTCTAGAGATGATGCACGAGCCGCTCGATACGGGGCAACAGGAACTGGCTGCCAACTATGAGGCGGATCGCGAAGTGGTCGAGAACATCATCACGCTTCCCGAGGGGGCAAGCGCCGGGAGTGGACAGACCACGTTCACCTTCGACGGCTATGTGAATGACATGACTCCGCCGACCCTGCCGCTGAACTCCAATGATCCCGCCACCCGCAGTGTGGTCATCAAGGTGGCCGGACCTATCACGGAGGTGGCGACCTGATGCCGCCCCTGAATGGAATACGCATCGAGCTGGGCGGCAAGGATCGGGTGCTGCGCTTCACCAACCGCTCCCGGGCCCGCCTGGAGACCGCCTTCGGACTCACGCTCAGCCAGGCGGCGATGCAGGGAGGACTCCAGAACAGCATCCTGGCCATCTCCCGCATGCTCTGGGCGGCCCTTCTCCACGAGGAGCCAGACCTACAGGTCGACCAGTGCATCGACCTGATCGATGCCTACCGGGAGAAGGATATCTGTGACGCCCTGGGAAGCGCGATGCTGCAGTACTTCGGGATTGATGAGGAAGACTTAAAGGAGCAGCCCGAAGAGGGAAAAGCGGAAACGGCCACGGACTGACACTCGAGGAGATGTGGTGTCATGCCGTGGCGGCGGGGATATCCGATGAGCTGTTCTGGAATTGCACGCTGGGCGAGGTGGCCATGCTGTACGAGCGCATTATCGATGAGCAGGTCGAGGCCGAACGTCGTGCCGTCCTCCGCGCCGGACTGATAGCGTCTGCGACCTACAACGCTCGGGCAGGGAAAGTGGTGTGTCGCCCCGAAGACTTCCTGGCTCAACCCACCCGTGAAATAACTCCCGGACAGATGGCCGATGTTCTACGTGGCTGGGCCGGTGGTCGGCTAAGGAAGGCGAACTGATGGCCGGGACCACCGTTCTGCACCGCGCCGCCATCGAACTCTACGGCGACGACAAGAAGCTGATCTCGGGGATGGCCTCAGCCAGGCGGATGACCCAGGAGTCCGGCAAGGAGCTGGAGAAGGTCGCCGACGACGTCTCGAAGAAGTTCGATGTCGTCGGCCAGCACCTGACCAACGTCGGGGCCGGTCTTACTGCGGGTGTCACGCTTCCCATCATGGCCGCCGGCGTACTCGTCACCGTTGCTGCCGATCGGCAGATCCAGGCGGAGACCCGGCTGACGGCAGCCATTGCCGCGGCGGGTGGACAGGTCGACAAGGAGCTGTCCAGGTTTAAGGCCTATGCTGCCGGCTTGCAGGAGGTCACGATCGTCGGGGATGAAGCCACCCTGGCGAATATCCAGGTCGCCCGGAGTATGGGTCTGGGGGCGGACGGTTCGGCCCGTGCGGCCAAGAACGCAGTCGCCCTGGCAGCCGCTTTCGGAATCAATGAGCGCTCTGCGATTCGGTATACAGCGGCCCTGGAGCAGGGCGATACCACGATGCTCAACCGCTACATCCCGACGCTGAGGAACATCGAAGACCAGGGCAAGCGGGTGGCGGAGGCCCAGAAGATCCTCGCCGGCGCCTTCGATGTGGCGAAGGCCTCGGCCGAGAGGGGTTCAGGACCGCTCAAGCAGTTCCGAAACGACCTCGGGGATCTCCAGGAGCAATTCGGGACCATAGTCTTTGATGGCATCAACCCCTTCATCCAGGAACTACGGAAAGGTGTAAAGGCCCTTCAGGATATCCCCGAGCCCACCAAGCGGGTGATCGTCGGCGTGGCCGGGCTGGCCGCCACGATAGGCCCCGCACTGATCGGGGTGGGTCTGTTCACCAAGGCCCTGCGGCAGTGGCCGACGTTGCTCTATCACGTCGATAAGGCCCTGATTGGGCTGAAGACTACCAGCGGCGGCACGCTGCTCCTGTTGGCGGTGGCCGCTGCCGCCTATGCCAAGTTCGCTGCCGCCGCCAACAAGGCGGAAGCCGATATCGACGAGTCGACCGACGCCATCATCCGGGCCTCGGAAGCGCTCGATCCGTGGATGGATAAGATCAACCGCCTGAAGACCGTCAATCACGAGGTGTTCCAGGACTTCAAGGCCAAGGTTCAGGAGCTGCGAGCCGGTGGTATGGAGACCTCTGAGGCCTGGGTGAAGGCGTGGAAGGAAGTCGGGGCCGCCACCATTCTGGCAGCTGCTGATGTTGAAAAGGCTGCCAAGCAGATGGAGCGGTCGCGGCAGCACGCCGAGAATTATGCAGAGATGCTGCTGGTCGCCGCCGAGAACACCAAGATTCTGGCCCGGCACTCCAAGGGGCTGCAGGAGGACCTACCCGACGCGATCGAGCTGCCCCCGGTCGACCCCGACGCCTATGTGAACAGTCTGCTACTGGTACGGGCCAATCAGGAGACCTTGAAGCGGCACCTGCAGGAGGACATGGAGGATCTGCCCGACTACATCACGGTGCCCACCGAGAAGCTCGAGTCCAAGTTCAGCGACGCCGGCAAGGAGTCCGGCCGTGCTCTGGTCGAGGGGATCGTGAAGGGGGTCGGAGCCAACGAGCTCTGGGAGAGAGTCCTCAACATCTTCGAAGATAGGCTGCTCGGCGAGATCTACAAAATGTTCAAGATCGCGTCCCCTTCGAAAGTCTTTGAACAGGTCGGAGGGAATCTCGTGCTGGGGCTAGAGCGTGGGATCGCCTCCGGGATGGGTGCAGCCGCGGCCGCCTTCGGGTCCATCATTCCCACTCAAGTAGCTATGAGTCCTGCTGCCATGTCCTCCCCGGCCTCCGGCATGGGAGGCGTGATGGTCCACCAGCAGATCCCGATCACGATCCAGGCCATCGACCGGCGCGATGTCGTGGCGTTCTTCGAGGAGAACAGAGGTCTGGTGGCGGCCTATGCGATGGAAGGCATCACCCATAGCGAGGGCGCCATGCGTGCGCTCAGGGGAGACTGATGCCGACCTGGCCTCGCACCATCATCCCCGTGAGTATGACGGTGCCTTCCTTCCCGGGTGGATTGGACTCCTGGGGGCAGTCCGGGAAAGGACAGTTCCGCTCCACCCTGGCAGTGGGCAGGGAGTGGGAAGAGACCTATCCGCCGCTTTACACCCGAGCCGAGGACACCAAGGAGTTCCTGGCCACCATCAATGCCTACTGGCGCAACCGCACCGTCTTCGACATCGGGCACCGCTACTACCAGACCCAGATGGGTGATGGGGGTGGAACCCCCAAGGTGGATGGTGCCGACCAGACAGGCTCGAGCCTTGACACGGACGGATGGCCGGCCAGCACGGAAGTCCTCAAGGCAGGGGACATCATCAAGGTCGCGGGTGTGCCCTACATCCTGGACGTGACCGAGGACGCGACGAGCGACAGCGATGGCAGCGCCACCCTCTCGATTTCACCCCCGATCTTCTCGGGCGGTTCCCCGGCCGAGGATGCGGCCATCACCTACACAGCTGTGACCTTCAAGTGTGTGCTCGCCAGGGCTCCGAACATCCCCCGCAGTGAACAATTCCTGGCCGGCCTGAGCCTGGTCTTCCGGGAGGTGATCTCGGTATGACCCGCTCGCTCGAAGCCGGCATGCTGTCCTCGATCGCCGCCCAGAGCGGCCGGGAGATCCTGCACCTGATCTCCATCGACCTGCCCACCGTGGGCACGCTCTACCTGTGCACGGCTCCCCATGACGTGGACTGGGATAGCGAGACTTGGGAGGGTATCGGCGGCGCGATCGGCTTCGAGGGTGTGGCCGAGTCCGAGGATAAGAAATCCGGCAGAGTCAAAATCACGGTTAGCGGGGTTGACCAGGCGGTGCTTGCATCGCTGTTGACCTACAACATCCGGGGCCGGGTGGTCGAGCTTTACTATGCTCACCTCAACACGGAGACCGGGGCAATCGTCTCCGACCCCTTCCTGCTGTTCCAGGGTTACGCCAACGAGGGAATCCAGGTCGAGGAGATACGGGACACCCGAGGACGGGGCACGGTCGATATCAAGCTCACGGCTGTAGACCGGTTCATCTACATCGGTCGAGGAAGGGGCATCGAATGTAACACCGCCAGCCACCAGCGGCACTTCTCGGGCGATACCTTCTTCCAGCACGTGCCCAAGCTCATGGGCAAAACCATCGAGTGGCGAGGGACCCGAAAGCGGGGGATATCAGCCCTCACACCAGGGGAACACTGATGTCCTGGCTTTCACGTTTCATCACGGGCGCGGCGGCCCTAGCCGCAAGTTTCATCCCGGGAATCGGGCAGTTTCTCTCTCTGGGTCTGAGGATGTTCGCTCTCAATCAGGCCAAGTCCCTCATCCCTCGGCTCACGAAGTGGACCCAGCTGGCCAGAGAGAACATCACGGACACCAAGGTCCGGGTGCCCCTGATCTATGGCCGGGCCAAGGTGGGGGTACGCATCATCGATGTGCGGGAGAACACCTCAGGATATCTGTGGATGGTGGGAGCACTCTGTGCCGGATCACGTAGCGACGATGGGATCAGCGGCGTCCACGAACTCTACCTGGACGAAGAGCTGGCGGTGAACTCCGGGGGCTCGGTGGTCGGGCGCTTCGATGGCAAGCTGACGAAGGATACTACCCGCACGGGCTCGTCTACCCAGACCGTGCTCACTGCGCTGAACACGGACTTCCCGACCTCCTGGCCTGCATCCGCCCGGGGCAGGGGAGTGGCCTACGTGGCCCTCAAGCTCAAGCCCGACAAGGACACCTGGTCGTCTATCCCCGATATCACGGCCATCGTGGATGGACGGGAGGTCTACGATCCCAGGGACGAGACCTGGAAGTACTCGAACAACCCTGCGCTCTGCATCCGGGACTACCTGCTGGACACCGTACACGGCCCGGGCCTCGACGAGAGTGAGCTCATCGACTCCGACTTCGAAGACGAGGCCGACTACTGCGACGACCTGGTCAGTGTCCCAGACGGTGAAGGGGGCTCCACGACTCAGAAGCGCTTCACGTGCGATGGTGTGCTCGATACCGCCCGACACTGGTATGAAAACCTGGCCGACATGGAGTCCTCGTGTCTGGGGCACGTGGTCCCGAGGGGCAATGGCAAGATCGGCTTCTACATTCGCAAGGTGAAGGCGCCCACCTCATTCAAGCTGAACGAAGACAACATCGTCGGCGACTGGAACTTCGAGAAGGCCAAGAGCAAGGACGTCGCCAACCTCGTGCGGGCGACCTTTATCGACCCCGACCGGGAATGGCAGCCTTTCGTGTCGCAGTTCCCCGAACTGGACGCCGCGAACCCCTACCTGACCGCCGACAATGACTTCGAGTCCACAATGGACATCGACCTGCCGTTTACCACCGACTTCTACCGGGCCGCACAGATCGCACAAGTGATGCTCAATGAATCGCGCCAGGACCTGGCCTGTGCCCTCACCGCAAAGGAGGAAGCGCAGCAACTGGTGATCGGGGACGTGGTGCCGGTCTCTCACTCAACCCCGGGCTGGGATGAGAAGCCCATGTGGGTGGCGGGGCTGCATATCTCCCCGGCAGGCCTGGTGCGGCCCATCCTCTCCGAGTACGACGCCGCAGCCTACTCGCTGGATACCCTCTCGGACAAGGACACCACACCCGACACCAACCTTCCGGATCCGTACACGGTAGCGGCTCCCACCGGCCTGACCCTGCTGAGCGATGAGACCACGGCCCTGACCTCCGGCACCGGCGGTCCGGTTCCGCGCATCAAGGTCACCTGGACGAACTCGACGCACCCCTGGCTGGATTACACGGAAGTCTTCGCCCGCAAGCAGGGCGACAGCGACTGGGATCCGATCGCGCGGGTGGACTCCCGGGACCCGGAACTCGTGTACGTGATGGACGTCTCGGCCGGCGAGACCTGGGAGGTGGGGATCCGGGCGGTGAACACGCTGGGCGTGAAGTCCACGCTGGTGACCGATACCGTGGTGATCCCGAATCCCACCGAGCCTCCGCACGTCAACGACCCGCCGGACGCCCCGACCAGCGTCGAGCTGACGGTCACGCGCGGTAAGCTCGAGGTGGTGGCCTGATGTCCATCGAGCTGCAGATCACGACGTTCGACTTCTGGATCGAGGTCGAGTACGAGAAGGACGCCCTGTTCGACACATTCGAGTTCCGCGTGTACGAGGACGGCGGCGACCCCGAGAGGGCCGAGATACTGAAGTCCGAGGGGTTCGGGAGTGACCCGTACACGATCTTCATGCCGCGGCAGCGGAAGGGGACCGGGATCGGCGAGGACTGGTATGCCGACGTCCGGGTGCGGAACGTGGACGGGCAGGTCTCGGACTGGGCGTCGAGCGCGAAGGAGACCGGGACCGGGGACGACATCTCGGTGCTCGAGCAGGAGGGGATCTATGTCGCGGCCGACTTCATCACCCGGGACGGCGCGACCCCGCTGATCGACGACTGGGACGCCGGCCCGTTCGAGATCCGGGCGGAGACCTTCGAGAGTGACGTGATTACCGGCACGGCTCCCCTCACGGTCGCCTCGACTACGCTGGTCTCCAACCTCAACGCCGACCTGCTGGACGGGCAGGAGGGAACCCACTTCCTAGACTCGGCCAACTTCACCGGGACTGACTGGACGGACCTGACAGACGCGGGAGCCACAACGCTCCACAAGCATGACCACGGTGGGTTAGACGGTCTAGGAGACGACGACCACACGCAGTACCTCCTGGCGAACGCTACTCGCGGAGTGAGTGCGAATTGGGATATCGGGGACTACCAACTCCGGGCCAAGCAGTTCTACTCGGATACGGATGGAGCAACAGGTGGGATTCTCCTCGGTAGCGATACACAGTTTTATCAGAGCGCAAGCAACACGATATACACGCCGGATGCTCTGGGGGTGGGTGGGGTTGCCTCTTTTGGGCACTCTTTGTCCATAACGGATGCCACGGATACAAAACTATATCTCCGCAGTCCCGGTGGCTCTGGAAACACTCAGATTATTTTAGAGGACAATGACGGTACGGATAGGTGGTCGTTCGTACAATATGACGAGGGAGGACTCCTTCGCCTATACAACTTTACCCTGTCTGGTGCCCACGTAGACTTCAACCTTGACGGCACAACCGATTTTGAAGGCGGGAATGTTTCTCTAGGCACGCACTCTCTCTTGTTCGGCACCTTCGGTAGTGAAGATGTCAACCTCTACCGTAGTGCTGCTAACGTACTCAAGACAGATGATTCGTTCATCGTGGGCGGCGACGTGACGGTTGGGGACGACCTGTTCCTTAACACCGATGCGGCCAATATCTATATCGGTGCTGACGACGATTTGCAGATCACCCACAGTGGGACCGGCGGGACCATCAACAGCCTGACTGGGGGTCTGTCGCTAAAGTCTGTCGCCAGCCTGCACCTCCAGGACGCGACCGCCCAGAACATCTACGTGTTCCAGGACCTCACCAGTGGCAACCCAGTTATTGACTTCTTCGGATGGGACTCTGGGTCGGGCTCACAGAAGTACGGGGAATTGGGGGTCAACTCCAGCGGAGAGGCGTTCTTCCAGTACCAAAACAAAGCGAATCTTCGGCTCAGGAGTTACACGATATTGGAGACGGATGCTGGAAGTTCTATGTACTTCGACGCCGGGAACCTGTTTACATGGCGTGATGTAGACGATGGCAAGGCCACCCGCATGAGCCTCGACAGCGCGACGGGTCTGCTGACCGTCACGGGTAAGCACATTGATTCTACTGCCGAGACGTTGCAGCACTGGGCGTTGGATGAGGACACGAATAGTTATCTGAGGGTTGGGAATATTACTGGCATTAATGCAATGTTCAAGCCCATGATTTATGGCCGACAGAGTGGGGTAGGCGAAGCACTTTTCTTTGTAGGCGCAACGACTACTGACACAGGTGTTCTTGGCGCCATTGCTTTCGATGGGCGACTTGTTGCTGCGCCACTTGCGACTCGCCCAATCATGACAATAGCGAACTACGGGACAAAGAAATGGACGCTTTCTGCCAGTGGTGCTGTATGGATGACAAACAATCTTTATATGCCCGGCCTCGACATCGGCTCCACGGCGAGTGAGATAGGGAACATCTATCAGGGAGACTCCAAGGTTATTTACTGGGGTGCCGACCAAGATGCCTACGCTTTTCACGATGGCTCCAACTTCTATCTAAAGAACTACACCGGGGAAACCCGGTTCTGGATGGGGGCCGAGACGGCCCTGACGATGGTGAAGGACGGTGCCGTCACCCTCTACTGGAACAATACACCGAAGTTCGCCACGGCCACGGGCGGCGTCAGCGTCACGGGTTCGATCACCACGCCGGCGACGACCGACCTGACGCTCGCGCCGACCGGCGACCTGATCCTCGACCCGGCCGGCGGGGAGACGTTCGTCGACGGGACGCTGGTCTCGGACGAGACGTTCGCGTCCGGGGTGTTCGGCTCCGGGTGGCGCGTCTCGAAGGTCAGCGACGAGTGGTCGGCCGAGTTCGACCGGCTGACGGTGCGGGGCACCCTCGAGGCCTTCGTCTTCAAGAAGCACATCGTGCAGGCGTCGAACGCCCTGCTCCTGGTGACGGATTCCTGCAAGCTCGACGACGACGTCACGGCGATCCAGACGGCCCTGACGGTCGTGGAGAACACGCTGGCCGCGAACGACGTCGTGCTGATCCAGGACGAGATCGGCGGGAACATCTACCGCGAGATCGTGACGGTGACCTCGGTCGCAGGGGACACGGTCAACGTCACGCGCGCGGTCGTCGGCACCGCCCGGGCCTGGCCCGGCGGGACGGTGCTGACCCGGATCGGGAACACCGCGACGGGAGCCAGGCAGGGCTCGATCCTGCTCGACGCGGGCACGGCGAACGCACCGTTCATCGACATCCTCGGCGTCGAGGACACGAGCGACTTCAGCGCGACCTACACCGAGTCGGTCACGAACGCCATCGGGAAGGTCAAGGTCCGGCTCGGCCAGCTCTCGGGGATCACCGACGCCGCCGTCGGCCTGTCCGGCTCGGACGAGTTCGGGCTGTATGCGTCGAACGCGTACCTCAAGGGCCGGCTGCGGGCCACCCTGATCGAGACGGCCGCGTCCGGCCAGCGGGTGGAGATCGACGGCACGGAGAACGAGCTGACGATCTACGATGGCGACGACAACGCGTGGATCGGCCTCGGGAAGGTGTTGCCGGGCGACGACTTCGGGCTGGAACTCGGCTACCTGGGGATGAGCGCGTCCACGGTAGTCGCGTACGTCCACGGCAGGATGGTCGTCAGCGACCTGTTCGCGTACACCACGGTCATCAACAACGACGCCGTCGGCACGCTCCAGGCGGACTTTTACTCCAACCAGGCGGACGACATCCTGTTCGATGCCGCCCACTTCTCCGTCACCGACGGGACGGACACGCACTTCTACTTCGACACCGGTTCGGGCGAGTTCCAGGTGTCCGGGTACGTCACGTTCATGGACGGGGCGACGCGCCTGGGGTTCCTGACCGACAACGAGGTCGACATCGGTGAGTCGGACCACCGGGCGCGGTGGATCTACGCGTACGACGGCAGCTTCGCGGACGACCTCTTCGTCGGGGACGATATCGTGATGGGGGCCGCGATCGCCGAGATCCGGATGGACACCGCGGACGGCTCGGACAACAAGGGACTCTCGATCGCCGGCGGCGGGACCGCGGGCAGCACGCGGGGCGCGGACTTCTACCTCTACGGGAACGAGCACGCCTCGCACCCCGGCAGGATATTCCTACGCACCGGCGCGATCGTCGGGACGTACATGGAGTTCGAGGTCAACGGGACGAAGTTCTGGATGGACGAGTCGGACTTCTACTCGGACTCCGTGCACAACCTGGGGCAGTCGGGTAACTATTTCGGCACGGCTTACCTCACCACCGTCGACCTCGGCACCGACACGATAGAGGATGGCGACCCGACGGACTGGAACGCGGCTTACGGGTGGGGCGACCACGCGGAGGCCGGATACGCCCCGGCGGCGAGCCCCACGTTCACCGGCACGGTTACGATCCCCTCGACGGCGGACGACGCGACCTACACCGGGATCGTCACCAACGACGGCGGGGTGCTCAAGTACCGGACCAAGGCCCAGATGCTCTCCGACATCGCCGCCCTGCCGCTCGCCGGCGGCACGATGGACGGCGACATCGACCTTGATGGGAACAGCCTGGCGGCCGCGCTCAACGTGACCATGACCGGCTACCTGGACGTCGGATCGTTCGCGTACTTTGCTGAGTACCTCTACCACACCGAGGACTCGAACACCTACATCCGGTTCTTGACCGACACGGTTGAGATCTCGGCCGGTGGCCACGTGCTGACGCTCGACGATGACGGACTGTCGTGGAACTGGGCCGTTGGTATCACGGTCGGTAGCTCCGACCCGATGACCGTCAGCATGTCGGGCGCGTGGGATGACCAGGTGATTAACCCGATAAGGATGCGAGGAACGGTGTCCGGCGGCGCGGACATCGGGTTCGGGGCCTCGCTCGACTTCGACCTCGAGAACGCAGCCGACACCGGCTACGTCGAGGACGTGGCCAGGATCGCGGCCGTATGGACCGACGTGACGGACTCGGCCGAGCACGCCCGGCTGGAGTTGTGGGGCATGGCCGACGGCGACTCCGAGTTGTTCGCGATCTTCGAGGACGGGGACGTCGCGTTCTTCGCGGGTACTGCATTCGAGGGCTGCTTTACTCATGAGAACACGGCCGACCGGATCTACACCTTCCCGGACAAGGCCGGCACCGTGGCCATGACGAGCGACATCTCGGAGGCCACCGCCGACGTGTGGATCCCGCTCGGACCCTGGCAGGACGCGAAGGCCACCGGCACGGGCACGGCCGCGACGAGTCCGACCTACACGACGAGCTGGAGCAAGCATCTCAATCTATCCCCTGATGACACCGGCGAGATACTGGTGGCCGAGGTCCTATATGTGCACGACGACTCTCACTCCACCATCCGCATGCGATACGCGGCCTGGATAACCGGAGACACGTTCAAGGCAACCTACCGCGTCCGGTTCAAGGTGGACGGAGTCGAGAAGTTCTACGACGCCATCGCGGAGGAGACCGAGACGAACCTCTACTATGACTGGCCGATATCGGGCATGACGGCGGGCGTCGGCTATGCCCTACAGATGACGATCCGAGGAACGACGGATGCGCTGTGGGACGGGGATGACGTGTACTTCCGGCACAACCCGAAGAAGACCATGTTCTACGCAAATGCGGCGTGAGCCGAGGAGGAGGGCGACGTGGTGACGAAAGCCGAAGCAGCATCATTCTACGACCAGTTCAAGGAGACGTGCGGGCGGGCGCGCCGGAAGGCCGCCGGGGTCGTTCGGGCGGCGAACACGGCCCAGGAGATCGGGCAGCGCCTGAAGGACGAGAAGGGACTGAGCCCGCTGGTCCGTGCGGTGGCGGAGGCGCGCGGGGAGACGTTGAAGTCGCTGACCGATCAGTGTGCGTCGGCGACGAAGGCGGCCGCGGCGGTGGTTGAGGCGTGGCCCGAACTCGGAACCGAGTGAGAGAGGAGACCTATATGTCGAAGCGAACGAAGAGGGGCGAGAACTCGCGGTCGGCCGGAGCGCCGAAGGCGCGCGAGATCGGCCTGTTCAACGAGTACATCGACGCGGTAACGGGGCTGTCCCAGACCGAGGAGCGGTTCAAGGCCATGGTCGAGCAGCTCCGTGCCAAGCGTGAGGAGATCGAGGCCGACAAGAACCGTGCGTCCCGGTTCCAGTCGTACCTGAAGTGGCAGGCCTCGCTGGACTACGGGAGCCCCGAGAAGGTGAAGCGGGACCTCGCGCAAATCGAGGACACCCTGGCCAAGCTCGAGGGCACGTACAAGTGGCCGGCGCCCGGCGAGCATCTGAAGAAGATGACCCTGCCGGAGCTACGCGCGTACGCCGACGAGATGGAGCTGCCGGACGCGTCGAAGTACAAGACGAAGGCGGCGCTGCTCGCGGCGATCGAGAAGGCGTTCCCGGAGGAATAACGCGACATGCCCGGCGATATGGACGAGAAGGA
>Ga0315547_1000340_pt1 | contig 49049 bp, 53 predicted proteins | sample SalMarSW160240MG_2_FD_202542 | JGI IMG/M metagenome (GOLD analysis project Ga0315547, IMG submission 202542) | Salt marsh sediment microbial communities from the Plum Island Ecosystem LTER, Massachusetts, United States - Salt Marsh Sediment SW1601-240 ...
ATATTCTCATCTTCAGCTTCACCCTAGATGAAATCGCCGAAGCCATAACAGAAAAACACAGAGAGGGACTAGATGTAAAGGTCATCATGGACAAGGGCCAGGCCGACTCAAAGTGGGCAGTAACCGAGAAGCTCAAAAAGGCAGGGATCCCCTTAGTGGTCAAGAGAGGAACCAAGGGCGGGTACATGCATATTAAAGCCCTAATTGCCGATGATACAGTGCTTACCGGAAGCTATAATTACTCCAAAAGTGCCACTAATCGTAACGATGAAAACTTCTTTATAATTAAAGACAAGGATGTGCTGGAAGCCCACCTGGCAAAGTTTAATCGCCTCTGGGGGTTGGAGCGTCCAACAACCCCACCAGAGGTAAAGCAGGAGAAAAAAAGAGCCCCACCCGAAGAAGGAAAAATCAACATAAACACAGCTAGCAAAGAAGAGCTCATTACTCTTCCGGGTATAGGTAAGACCTTAGCAGGGAGGATAATAGATTACAGGAACATCCACGGTCCCTTCAAATCCATTGAGGAAATAATGGAAATAAAAGGAATAGGCAAGGGAACTTTTAACAAGATCAAGGATAAGATGGTCGCCCAGTAACTTTACTAGTGGTAGGTCGGGAATAAAATAGTAAGGTATGGGGAAAATATTGCCTCAACTCTTGAACTCATAAAATAGGGGTATTTATAAAGGGGATTTGAGAGAGGAAGAGAGTAAAAAGAGTCATTTTTAGGAAGAAGGCAAAATTAGAGGGAAGGAAGAGATGAAGGATATGTATGAACTAGATTATGAAGAAGCCAAAAAACCGAAGGTCATGCATACTATTCCATTTTCTTGTAAGATTGGTCAGATTAAAGCAAAACTTGATATATTGATTGAAACTGACCCAATTGGAAATGGTAAAGGTACAGCTGCTCACTATCATGCTTTCCCATCCTGCCCAAAAATTGATAGAGGGACTTATCCTTATAGATGCATGGTCACAAAGGAGGTTTGCCCTTTTTGGGAACCTTATGGAGGTTATGAGGTTGAACCGTATAAGAGGAGCTTTATATATATCTATAATTTTATCCGTTCCATTAGCTTTATTGAATTTTGGGGACAGAAGATTTTATTAATGATTTTTAAATCAAGGGGAGTTAATGTTGAAAAGCATCATCATATATCTCTTATGGAAGTTATAATATTACTTCGAGTTTTTGAGTTAATAGATAAAAACACTTATAGTGAACTTATAAAGATAAAAAATTTTCGTGACGGCCTACTCCATACTCCTAAAGCATTGATGGATCCAGATTACGATGAAAGTACATTGTCTAAAATAGTTTCAAAAGCAAAGAGATTAGAGTTTAAAATTATAGATATATTTCGTAAACAAGAAGAACAACTGAAACAAAAAACTCAGGGATAAGTTTTACTCGTGACATAAGACGAACTTAACAAAACCTAATTTTAAAACTGTATTTTACTATACAACTACCCTTAACTACGCCCTTTTTAAATGGTAATTTTAAGATTAATATCTTAAAATACTTAATGCAACTGGTTCTTGGGGGCGTCGGGGTTTCCCTCTAAGAAAGTCGGGAAAACCCCGACTAAAATGAATTTTACCTAACGGCACTGCGAGCTAACGCTCTTGGGTTCGCCCTTTTTACAAAGGGCTCACCAAATTCATTTTAGTCGGTGTCGCTCATTTTCTCAAACCAAAAACCCTTCATTTCTAATTCTGGTTTTTGGGAGAAAATGGCGCCTCGACGCCCCCAAGTAAACTAACTAATTTTTAAACAAAATTTTAGGACGACTACCACGAAAGCCTACCCTTTAAGTCGTACGACCTATCCAGAACTGGTTAAGGCAATGACAAAAATCGCTGAAAAGCTTATCAAAACTTGATTTTAAAAAAATAACGTGATATTATAATAATATCGCGTGTTTTACAATGTATTCCCTTCCTTCTATTTTGTATGGAGAGAAACGTATCTATGAAAATAATTCGTAGGTATATTTTTCTCTATTAGGGACAGAAAAGGAGGGAGGAACTATGAGTAAAAAGCGATCTGTTAAGTCCGTCATAGAAAATATATATAATGAGTATGCAAATAGAAGATTTGCTGGAGAGAGCTCCGATGACTTAATAGCAGAATATGCAGATAAGTATCCTGAATACTTTTCTAACCCTGAGTACGCTGAGTATGGTTGTGAGTTGCTGGAACTTATTTTTGGCCTGGAAGAGTTGATGGAACTCGGGAATTTAGATGAGTTTTTTGACTGGATGCGTCTAAGTGGACTCATAGACTCAACTGAAGCCGTAGCGGCGTGTTGGAAAAGATTGTGCGCACCACCAGATTTTGATCTATTAGAAGATTCTGAGAAGAAAAAATGATATGATTATATGTCTGTTCCTAAAGAGGAAAAAGGGCAAGTGTAAAATAGTTTACCACAAGACACTTGCCCTCTTTTTATATCAGATTTTAGGCTTCAGGTTTTGTAACGAAATATACGTTTTTTCCTATTAATATATATAGAATCAAAATATACTGCCTAAAGTGCGCAAAAAGAAATTTTGAGAAGATGGTAGATAAAGTGGATTATTCGCAATTGAGTGTTAGAGAGCTTGTCTATTTGGCAAAGAATCGTGATAAGCGTGCTTTTGAGAGCCTTTATAAAAAACATTATAATATAATATTGTGTTTTATTCGACAAAAGATGAAGTTATATCCCTATGTAGAAAAGTATTATGAAGACCCAGATGATATATGTAATTATACTTTCACTTATGCTTGGGAGAAATTAGAAAAATTTAAAGAAAGTTCTATGACAGGAGAAAGTTTTTTTTGTTATTGGTTATATAAAATAGCATATTACCGGATTAGCGATCTTAATAAAGAAGCCAGGGCCATAAAGCGCTCCAAGTATAGAATAGTTTCATGGGATCAACTAATGTCTAAGGGTGAAAATAGTGAGAAATTATTAAACGTAAAACCTGAAGAGGATATTACGAACATAGAGAAAAGTATGGACCAAGAAAAAAAGAAGAAGGTAGAAGAAGCTATTAGAAAATTGAGATCTCCTTACAAAGGAATGTTCAGTTTGATTTTGCAGGGTTATAATTTTTCAAAAATAGCCAAGATTTTAAAGAAGGAACAAGGTACAGTAAGACAGCGATTTAGAAGGGGTATATCTCTCATAAAAAAAGAGCTAAATAAGTGAGAAAAATGGAGAAGAAAAACGGCAACATTTCAAAAATACTCAGTGAGTATGTAGAAGAAAAATTTGCTGGTAAAGAACCAAATATTGAAGAATATGTAAAAAGGTATCCTAAATATAGTATTGAGTTTACAAAAGATGTTAAGGCTTTGGAATGGTTCTTTGAAATTACTGGACTTAATAAGTCGTTAGAATCAAGGGAAGATATAGAGATATCATGGCAGAAGGTTCGACCTTATTTAGATTCCATATCTTATAAAAGGAAAATGAGAAAGGAACCTCTCACAATTAGGATAGAGAAATTATTCCGCAGTCTATCTTTTATAATAAATGGGTCTTTAGTTCTTAGTTTTTTTAAAAGAGCTTTGTGGGTGTGTGAGAAAATAAATTATAGACAAGGAATGGTGGGTATTCTCCAATATATAGAGGTGGGCAGTCCAGAAGAGGCCAGAAAATATTACGAGAAAGCTCTAAAATTGTCTCAGACTATATGTGGAGCACATAGAGAAACCTTGACAAAATCCGCACTTACTTATTTAGCAGAGGCTTATCGACTTAAAGGGGATGGAGATGGTCCTGAGAAAGCTTTAGAGTGTTTAGAAGATGCGCTAGAATTAAGCAAAAATACTGGCGATAAGTGGTATGAAGCTGATATTTTACGGAAAATTGGATTTCTTCGTCTCAAATTAGGTAAAGAGAAAGCTCTAGAATATATGGAAAAGTCCTTATATCTATCTCAAATATATAATTACAAGAAAATAGAAGCCAACGCTTTAGCTGCTATTGGGAACTTCTATGCGAGAGTGGATAAGAATGATAAAGCTTTTCACTATTTTTACAGAGCCCTTAAATTATCACAAAAAATTGGGTTTACACGACGTAGAGCAACAGTTCTTGCCGATCTTGCTACACTTTATCGATTGCAGGGTAAAATAGAGAAATCTATTGAATACTTAAAAGAAGCTAAAAAAGCAGCATTAAAATGTCGCTATACGAAAAATATATTAGTTGATCTTCTCAGATTAGCAAATGCCTATCAATATCAAGAGGAATTTCAGAAAGCCATTGCTTATAGCAAACAAGTGCTAGATTTATCCAAAGATACATATAAGGAAGAAAAAGCAAAAGCTTTAAAAAGACTAGGGGATATCTATGTAGAGCTTAACAACCAAAAATCAGCTTTGGAGTATCTGAATGAAGCTGAAGGGATATTTAGGGAATTAGGTTATTTTAGTGAGGAGATATTTACTCTTGTTAGCATTGGAAATGCCTATAGGAATATTGATCTACAAAAGTCCTTTGGATACTATCAAAATGCTTTAAAGTGTTTGGAAGTAGCTTCACTAACTAGTTATAGGGCAAGTATCGAAATCGCAGCTTTTAATGGTATGGGAGATATTTATAGGGAACAAGGAAAATTTGAAGAATCGGTTAAGATTTTGAAGAAAACTCTGGAAATAAGCAAAGACAAAGGGTATAAACTTTTTGAAGCGGTTACTTGTTATAACATTGCTAATACTTATTATGACAAGGGTGATCAATTAGAAGCAGCGAGAGATTACTGTTTTCAGGGACTTTCTCTCATTAGCGGGATTAAAGAAATGAGATTTTTAGATATTCACTGGCGCCTTCGGAAACTTCTAGCAAGAATATACTTACAAGAAGGAAAAGAAGACGCCTTTAGAGAGCATGAAGAAGCTCGTCGAGTTTTTAAGTCTACTAAAGAAAAGCTTGATCAACAGAAGGTGAAAAAAATTGATTCTATGGAGAAGAGATTGCAAACCCCGCCTGTTTTAGTACCCGAATGGGCACTAGCAGTATGAGTTTGTTTTTAACTATTTTCGAAAAGAAAAAGAGGGGCTAAGGCAAGTCCAACCCCAATCCAATTTTTAGGAAATAGCCTAGGCAGCTACTTTCGAATTAGATTGAGAATCTCAAGACATATACCTATTTGTTAGACTGCTTCTTTTTATAGATGCAGTCCGCCCCTCATTTCGTAATTATACACCTTTTGAATTGTATTGCAAGAGGGAAGTTATTCCACAGGTCTCTCAAAAGCCGAGAAAGCGAGTGTTATGGGTTTGGCATACATAGAGGAGGTGGATAGAATGTTAGATAACCTATTTATCGAGAAAAGGGAACAAAAGCAAAAAGAGCGAGAGGAAGATAAGTCTGGCTTGGAAGCAGAGCTTATGAAGAAAATGATACGGCTTATAGAGATTAAAAAGCAATTGGGTGGTATTCCTGAGGTTTTCCATGATTCGGAACTTTTATTAGAAGAAATGATTTTATCTTATGATCTTGGTTTTTATATTCCAAGTCCTCCATGAAATTTTTTAGGAATTTTAGACAACAAAAAGTTAATCTAAAAACGGGAGATAGCGCTTTAAGGGTTTAGTTAGGAATAGATTTAGGGGAGGATAGAGCCTTTTAAAAATCTATAAGGAGGTAAAAGCTATGACTAAAAACCTCTCAGTGGTGGTGGCGGGAAGCGGTGCTATTAAAGACATCACCATCAAGGCAGGCACTACAGCTAAGGATATCGTAAGAGATCTGGGACTAACTGGCTACAAGCTCTCAAAGAAGGCTGATGAGGCACCTTTTGGAGAGAACGAGAATGTCTATCCTCAGGTGGAAGATGGTGATAAGCTTTACACCTCTACCAGAGCAGATGCAGGCCGAGTGCCTGCACTGCTCTTCTTTATTTTTATAGCTATATTTCTTATTTCAATTGGGATTTTGGGACTATATTATACTGAGAAAATAGAAACTCTTCCCTCTAAAATAATTTCAGAGAATATTCAAAAAATTCAACCCCAAAATGATCTTAGCTCTAAACCTTCTCTAGTTGATTCCCAAAAACCAACTTTACCAAAGAAAAAGATAGAAAAAGTTCCTATTACAGGAAGCCTATTTATAAAATCAAAACCTGAAGGTGCCGAGGTCTACCTTGATGGGAACTTCAAAGGAGCAACTCCTCTTTGTCTTAAAAAACTTCCCTTAAAGACCTATCAACTCAAACTAGTGAAACAAGATTACCAGGATTGGCAAAAAACAATAAAACTTGAGGCTTCACCAAGAGAAATTTCAGCTAGTTTAAAACTCTTAACTGGTTTTCTAAGTATTACTTCTCATCCCTCTGGAGCAAAAGTCTTTTTAGATGGAGATTGTATTGGAGATACTCCCCTTTTAAGGCTAAGTTATCCTATAGGTTCTTACAAGATTAGAGTGGAAAAAGAAGACTATTTACCTTGGAAGGATGAAGCAAAGATAAAAAAAGATGAGGAGAGTGCTATTCACTTTGTCTTAAAAAGAAACCTTTTAGTGAATGGTGATTTTAACAAAGACTGGGAAATAGGCTGGAATAAGCAGATGGGAAAAGGAATAACTGGGCCAACCTGGGTTAAGGTTAAAGATGGAAAATTACATATTTATCATAGTGGTAAATCCTTTTTTATTCTCTACCAGGGAATAGAGGTAGAGGATATTACTAATTTAATATTTAAGGCCTCATTTAAACTAAAAAGCTGGCATAGGGAACAAGGGCTACTCGCTGGATGGGGAGCGGGAATGGTTTTAATTGAGCTTCAATACCAAGATGTAAAGGGAAATTCTCTACTAGGAAAGACCCGGATTATGAATGCTACCAGATCCTTTTTAAGCGGAACAGGATTAGCGGGAGTACCAGAACCCCAAGGGGGATCTCCCGCTTGTCATATTTACGAGGTAGGGTCGGATTGGCATAAGGATTTTGAGATAAATATCAAGAAGGAGATTAAGGATTATCTACCAAAGGTTGATTTAGAAAACGTGAAAAGGATATGTCTGATTTTAGATATTACCGGAAGCGATAATGGTTGTGGTGGAGAAGCCTATGTAGATAACCTTAGCTTGTATTATGAAAAATGATTTTAATTTACCGATATCTAATCGTCATCGGGTTTATAATCCTTTTAGTTTGTACAGTTTGGTTCTTTATCTATTTAAAAAGAATTAAAACTGAGGGGAGGGAAAAAGAATCTAGGAAAGTTTGTCAGGTTCGAATAAGAAACGTAAGTCCTCCGGTAGAAAGATCTCAAGTTAAGACCAGCACCAGAGTTATTATTTCTCACAGGGATACCGTGGAGATTAAAAGGGCTCAGGTTCCTTATTGGCAGGAAAGAAGTTGGCAGAGAAATTCAGGGACTTATCGAGGATATTATAGAACTCGTTACGGAAGTTTTGAAGGAGAAATAAAGCATAGATACGACAATACTTTTGGTTTTTATATCTTCAGTCCACCTAAAGAGCTTGAAAAACATAACCATTGGGTTTGTTTTAGGTATCAAGGCAAAAATAAGTATCTTTTGCATTTTGCCACCAAGCCTAAGGATGTAAGTTCTGGAATAATGGCTATGGAGAAATTAATTAAGGAGGCTTTCGAAATTGCTTAAAAAGTTAAATTTTCTCTTGAGGAGGTTAGAAAATATGGATAAGTTTATAAGGACTAAAGCAGAGCTAGAAAAGGGAGATCAAGTTTTTGATGAGGAATGTAAGAACCTTCTTTCTGAGATTAGAAAAGCATATCAAGAGTTTGATGAAGAAAAAGCAAGAGCGAGTTTTGAATACTTAATAAAGGCTAATCGTTTAAGAAAAGTAATAAAGGACCTTAAAGTATTTTTGGGTAGAGGAAAAACTAAAAATCCTATATATACTATTGGGTCTTGGTTTCTTTACGACTCGTATAAATATTTAACTAAGGAACCTGAAGAGGCTATCCATTATGTAACAGGAGTCAAGATAGATAATATCTTTACTTTAGACCGAATGGTTACCTTTGGAATGGATAAGCAGAGTTTAGGTTTTGTAAGGGGAGATTTTTCCTCCTCACATAAGGCTTTAATACAAATGGATGAGTATGGCCATCGACTCCACGGTTGGTTTCACTCTCATCCAGGCACAGGAATAGGAGCTAGCTATCCTTCAGGGGTAGATAAAGATCACCAGGAGCGTCTGGAGAGAGGAGGATACCCAGTGATTGGAGCTATATTTACTAGAGACGGGTTTGTAAGATTTTTCTCTTTAAATGGTTGTTTTGAAGTAATAGTTTATGGAAAGGAGGTAGACAAAGTTGAAGAAAGATGCTTCCATCTTATTAAAGTCAGTTAGGTACTGGACAAACGAAATAAAACCGCACAAAGGAGAAGCTCATGTTTTAGATAGACAAGAGAGGGTCCCAGGATTTAATCAAACTAAGCTTGAAAGCTTAGTCATTTCTATGATTGGAGCAGGAGGCTTAGGAAGCGAGATAGGAGAGGGATTGATAAGAAAAGGTATTTTCTGTCTTAAGATATCTGATGGAGATGTAGTTGAGCTCTCTAATCTTAACAGGCAGAGGTTTTATAAAGAGGACCTTTACCAAAATAAAGCTTTGTGCCTTGCTAAAAATTTAGTTAAGGAAGGGACAAAAAAGTCTTTAATTATTGGTTATCCTTTCAGCTTTCAAGAGGCAGTGGAGAAAAAGATAGATACTTCTTGTGATCTTGCTGTATGTGGAGTAGATAATAACGAGACCAGAAAATATGTTTCTCGTTTTTATTATACAAGGAGAGTTCCGGTAGTGTTTACTGCAGTAAGTGAAGATGCTAACCACGGTTATGTTTTTGTTCAGGAGAAAAATAAGGCCTGTTTTGGCTGTCTTTTCCCAGAAGCTTTAAATGATAATCGTGAGCCCTGCCCCAATACTCCAGCGGTTAAAGATATTTTAAAGGTAGTTGCCGGTATAGTGCTTTATGCTGTGGATTCTCTGATTATGAAAAGGAAAAGAAATTGGAATTATAAAGAGGTCTTTTTGGCTGGTTTTGTTCCTGATACCAATAAGATAGTAGAAAAAAGAAAAAACTGTCCTCTTTGCCAAGGAGTTAAAAACTAAGATGATTCCTTTAGCTGATCCTTTTAAGCTTTTTTTCTATCTTTTCCAAAAGGTTATCAAGCTTATTATTAAATTTTTACATCTACTTTACATTGACTTTACTAAATGGATATTAAAAGTTTTAGCTAAAAAACTCTACCGGATAGATAATTTGGGAACTATTCCCGGATACTACCGTATTCCGATCTATTTTTTAGGAATATTAGGGAGTTTTTTCTTTTGGACTTTTGTGTTTTTGTTTTTTCCTCAGTCTAATTCAGAAGAAGGTCTTTTCTTAGCAAGATCAAGCTTATTTTTAGCATCCATGATTTTTTATTGTTTAGATATTTTTCTTTTGGGTTGTTATAGAAACGGATTTGGGAATTTCTTTTTGAGACCCTTAGAAGCTTTAGGAGAAGCTTTGAGAAGAATTTTCTTAGTAGGGGTTCATTTAGCCAGAGTCATAAGAAGAAGAGTATAAAGGAGGAGGAAATGGGATTTTTAGATGATTTAAGGTATATTTTTTCACCTTTGGTAGGCTCTCAAGACAGTAGCAAAGGGGATAAGCTAGAGATAGGTGAAAGAAAAGATGAGAAAAGAGGTAGGGTATACCTTTCTGAAGGAGATAGGGAAACTCACCTTTATGTAATCGGCTCTAGTGGCATAGGTAAAAGTAAGTTTTTAGAGTATATAGCTAGCCAAGATATAGAAAGAGATCAGGGCTTAGGAGTAATAGATTTACATGGGGATCTTTTTGAATCACTGGTTAATTGGGCTTGTTATATCATGCTTAAAATCGATGCTGAGAGTATGTCTAACTCAAGTGATTATTCTAAAAAGGCAAAGGAGTTTTTGCAAAAGGTAGTTATTGTCGATCCTTGCTATCAAGATTATGTTGTGGGTTTTAATCCCCTAGAAGTTCCTGAAGGAGAAAGCTCTTATCCTTATGTTTTAGAACTAATTACTGTATTCAAAAAGCTTTGGGAGGATGCCTGGGGTCAGAGAATGGAGGATATTTTAAGAAATACTCTTTTAGCCCTTTGTGAGAAAGGACTAACCATGTTGGAGATTCCTAGATTTTTAACTGATAAAGATTTCAGATCTTATCTGCTACAGGATTTAGTAAATGAAGAGGTAAAAGAATACTGGAAAAGGAGATTTGATTCTTTAAATCCCAAAACCAAAGCAGAGTGGATAGAGTCTACCTTAAATAAAGTCTCTACCTTTATTTCCGACCCTTATATCCGAGATATAATTGGGCAAAGACGGTCAACTCTTAATTTGCGAGAGATTATGGATAATGGTAAAATATTATTGATTAACTTAGCTAAAGGAAGGCTTAAAGAAAATAGTAATCTTTTAGGAGCTCTGCTTGTTTCTAAAATTCAACAGGCAGCTATGAGCCGGGTAGATATTACTAAGGAAGAAAGACGAAGGTTTTATTTATATATTGATGAGTTTCAGAACTTTGCTACTAAGTCCTTTGAGGAGGTCTTAAGCGAGGCAAGAAAATACGGGCTTTCTATTATTATGGCCAATCAGAATCTAGCTCAATTAGATTTTGATTTAAAGGCTTCAGTTATCCAGAATGCAAGGGTTCAAATCTATTTTGGGATGGGTAGGAAAGATGCTGAGGATTTAGCTAAAGAAGTTTTCTTAGTTACCGGTAAGAATATTAAATACCAGCTTTTTAAAGAAAAGGAAATATTTCTTCGTTCGGAACCTAAGTCTAATCCAGTTTATGAGGGAATACAAGAGGAGTGGGAAAATCATATGACAAAGTTAGTGAGGCTTAAACCTCGCTATTGTTATGTTCATATTAGAGGTAAGGGGACAGTCTTTATGAGAACCTTAGATACTCCAGATCCAGCCAAGAATTTGGGTTGGCCTAAACAAGATTTCGAAAAGGTTGTTCAAGATTTTAAAAAGTCAGCCATACTCAATCATGCCAGGATGAGATATGGAGTAAGAAGAGAGATAAAAGAGCGTCGAGAAAATCTTGAGGCAGAATATGAATTATCAAGAAGGGAACCCCGGGTCTATCACTCAAGGCCGATTCTTTTATCTCAATAAAATCTAAATAGAGGTAAAATATGGGTCTACCATTAGTTATAGAGCATAAAAAAAGACAATCGCGCTACAAACCTGATTATAAAAAATTCCCCAGAGTAAATATCCAAGATAGAGACCTTGAAATAATAAAAGAAGTAGCCAAAGACCGCTTTTTAACTGCAAGACAAATTCAGGCTCTCTTTTTCAACTCTTATAGTGCAGCCCAAAGAAGACTACAAAAGCTTTGGAATAAAGGCTATCTCAAAAGAGAATATGCTCCAGTTAAATTTGGCTCAAGTGAAGCTCTTTATTGTCCGACTAAAAAAGGAATAGATCTCTTAATTCAAAGGTCAATTATAGTACCTGATGAAATAAACTGGAAAAGTAAGTATAATCGGGTAAAACCAGAGAAAAAGCAGCACGAGATAGATGCTAATGAGTTTAAGGTAGTTCTAACAATAGCGGTAAGAGAAAATAACTATGCTGAGTTACTTTTTTGTGAGAGAGGTTCTAGCTTTTGGGACTATGTAAAAGACCCTGATCCGGATCCTAAAGATAAAAGAGAGTATATTCCCATAAGACCAGATAGATTTATAGGCTTAAAAATCAATGGTCTTTCTAATTATTTTTTTCTGGAAATAGATAGAGGAACTATGCGTTTAAAAGAGTGTGCAAGAAAACTAGGAGGACTTAGAGAGTATTACTTCTCAGGAGGATTTTTTAAAAAGTATGGGCAGCCCGGATATAAAAAAGAGCACTATTCCTATCGGGTTTTAATTACTGCACCTACAGAGGAGAGAAGGAATAACCTAGTTGAAAAAGCAATAGAGCAAGGCAGTCTTGAGATGTGCTGGTTTGGTTTATTTAGTGAAGTAATACAAGATCCTTTAGGTAAGGTTTGGATTAGAGGTAAAGAGTATAAAGAGGTTTTGGAGAGATTGGCTGAATGGGAAAGGGAAAGGATTTTGAGGACTCATAGAAAGTTAGAAAGGGATGAAATTATTAAAAAAGGAGTTGACCGACGATCTATTTTAGAGTAATTTTAGAAGAACTAATAAGAGCTTTTAAATGGGGGATAAAGAATTTTGACACCCCTTTTTTGATGAGCTATAATAAAATCAGAAACAATAAACTAAAGTGACTACAGATATGCTTACTAATGATGACATTAGAAAACTTATAGAGGTATTTGCCACTAAAGAGGATTTAAAAGAAGCTGTAAAAGACCTTTCTACCAAAAAGGATGTTAATAATTTGCTAAATGCAGTTGATACTTACGCTAAGAAAGCTGATACTTACTTTCAGGAGATGGTAATGTTGGCTCATAAAGTAAACCGTCATGAGAAGTGGATCCAACGAATTGCCGAAAAGATCGGAGTTAAATTAGAATATTAATTTTAGCTTATTTTCTATTCCCCCGATACGCCTGACCGTCCCTCCACCCGTCAGGCTGTATCGCCCGCAAAACCCCATCAGCTTCGAAAGCCATTTCTAATAGCTTACTAGCAATTAGAAACCGTCCCTTTCAGGGACTTGTCTTTCCAAGCTGATTTTCCCCATTTTTTCTCTTTAACTAGTTGTTACAATTACTCATTCATGATAATATAAAAGTAGGTTCGCTGGTAACCTTTCGTGGCAAGGAGATGGTTACTTCCTCTTGCTCTTGCTGGTAGAGGAGGCAAGAGGGGAACTGAGCAAGCAGATCTTCTCTTGCTCAAGCGAACCCTATGATACAATACCAAAAAGACAGGCTATGAAAGCCTGTCTTTTTGTAATAAAGAAAATCTATTTTTATCCCACCCAAAGAGAAAAAATTATCCTCACTTTCAAGTCATAAGAAACCTATCTGCTCCTTTCGCTCAAAAAGGTAACCCTCCTTGCTAAGATAAACCCGCAAGGAAACCTCCCTTATCGCTCCAGTCACTAAAAATTAGTTTCGGCTGTCTACCACTTCTCTTTATTTTACCATAGGAACTGAGAATTTGTCCAAGGTAGAATTTTTCAAATCTCCACCTTGACAAACAGCACTCTTTAGATGGGGAAAAGTCTTTGACTTTACCACCAACTTAAAGAGTTTGGGTATAAATTAACTTTTCAAGTTAATTTAACCTTCCCAACCCTATGTTTTTTTGTTTTTGAGTGATAGACAACCAGCGGGTCAAACCACTCGCCTTATTATTAAACAGCTGGTGAAAGGAAATAAAACAATGTTAAAGCAAGACACCAATTCAGTCATTCTCACGGGAAATCTGGTTCAGAATCCAGAAGTGGTTGAAAAGGGAAAATTCAAAATGGCTAAGATGATTCTTGCTGTCAATGGAAAAGAGGAAGAAGATGTTATGTTTGTCAAGATAGCTGCTCAGGATAAATTGGCTGATTTTGTTGCTCAGAATCTATCCAAAGGAAATGGAGTGGTAGTTATGGGAAAACTCTCTCAACTTAATGAGAAGAAGAATTTAGGCGTTGTCGGGCGATTGGTTTTCCCAGTTAGAAAGATACAGAGAAAACGTGCGTTTTCTCAAGAACCTCAGAAAAGGAGTTTTCAGAGTTCTTATTAGAGATGACTGAAAGTGAGAAAAGGGGGGCGGGGATTTTCCTCGCTCCCCTTAAGCAAAAAACATCTTTATTTTATAAAGGAAGCCAAGCTTCCTAAAAGGAGAAAAATTCTATGATTTATTTAATAAATATTCAAGGTAATCATCTCAAATTTTGGAGAGCAGAGATTGAAGAAAAGAGAGGTAAAATAATCCTTTGGCGCAAATGGGGAAGGATAGGAACTTTCGGACAAGAGATGATTCAAGAATATCCAACAAAAACTGAGGCTCAAGATAAATTAAAAGAGCTGGTCCAAGAGAAATTAGCCAAAGGATATCGGGATCATTACGGAGTGATTAGAGAAGTAGCGGATATTCCTTTTTGTGATGAAACAGAAGAACACTATTTGAAAAGATTAAAAGAGATTGAAAAAGGAGAGAATAAATCAATATTTGAAGGAGGATCGAGAAAACTCAAAAATGAAAAATAAAACTTAATCATTAAAAAGGAGAGGGGGAGGGCTCTCTCCTTCTGAAAGGAATTATACCATGATTTATTTAATCAAGACAGTAAATTATCAATCCTACTTTTGGCAAGGAAATGTTAGAGAAAAAGATGGAAGAGTGGTTCTCTGGCGTAGATGGGGGAGAGTAGGTTCATGGGGAAAGAAAATAGAAAAGGGATACCCGAATAAAAAAGAAGCTCAAGATAAGCTAAAAGAACTTGAACAGGAAAAGATTAACAAAGGATATGAGGATGCTCAATCTCTATTTATGGATTTAGCAGATAATCCTTTTTCTCCCTGGGTAGATCAAGAGTATTTGGAAAGACGGATGAAAGAGATAAGACAAGGATAAAATAAAGCCCTGGCAGGAGGCTTAAATCCTGCCTTTTATTTTTGTCGATGTTTTTGCTTATAATTTTTTAGTCCCTCCCTTATCGTGTTAATTTTGAACTAATAAATGAGCACTAGAGGCTTTGAAAATGAAGAGAGGTGATTTTTATATCTTGGCTTGAAAAGTTCAAACACGGGGCTTCTAAGAGGTCATAAGAGGAAAATGAAGGGGAAGTCGATCTTTTCTTAGGTAGGACTTTCATTCGATGTTGAATTCCACTTTTATTTTTTAGGAATTTAGGCTGGTTTAAGGATAGACACCAAAGGTAAGATTTTTAAGGTGCAGATGTCTGTAATGTATAATTACACAGGGTTTGAGGGATTTTTGTCTGCTACCATCTTAAAGTAAAGACTATTTGTCTCATTTTTGCTTTGGCATAATGATTATTTGTCTTAGTATATGATTCAACTAATATTCAACTAATATATGTTCGGTTGCATTATATGTGACTCAATGGAAGAATTGGCCTAAAATTTTTTATCTGTTGCCACCTTAAAGTAAGAACTATTTATCTTGTTTTCCCCTTGACAAAATAACTATTTATCTTATAATACACTAAGATAACAGACTTTATAAAGATAAATAAGCACAAACCACTGAGAATGTTAGTTACAAGCCTCACTAAATTAAGGAATCTGTCTCTCAAGGACTTGCACATCTACTTGTGCCAAAACATAATGTCCAACCCGATAATAAGAGAAAGATTCATTAAGAAATTTTTTAAGGTTTTCCGTTTTTTACTATCCATTCCGTCCATTTTACCTTTGGGGGGCGAGGTAAAATTTAGCTACCACTAAAACAAATTCAATCATTTCCGATTATTACAAGAAAAAAGGTTTGAAATTATTTTTTTAAAAAAGTACTTGTATTTGTCTAATAATACTCCGGACGTTAAATTTGACTAAACTTTTTATTTTACGGGGGAGGAATATGATGATGGAAGAACAACAGTGCTAAAATAGATACCAGTACTATATAAAACTTCTACGACAAGGTAGAAGAAATTTTATATTCCTGAAATGACTGGTATCTAAGGTAAAAGGACAAGAAAGTGCTTACATGTTTCTTGGCAGAAAAGGGTATAGATTGCAAGATTCTATGGTATGGTAAGAGAATCTGGTTAAAAGATGATTGCAGTGCTGAGGTAATGTGTTCTTTTATCGTAGAGGTCTCTCAGGAAAGCGCTCATGCCTTAAATAAAATATGCTTTTTAATTCCTCGCCCAATCAGTGATCTCGAAAATCTTTCTCGTTTTTCTACAGATTCTGCTTATCCTTTTAACCAAGAAGGCCGAACGACAGGTGAAATTAAAGTAATTAACAAACACAAAGTCATTTTTGATGATTTTGATTGTCGCGTGCGGCATAGACATAATATGCGTCCCCACTTTTACGAAGGGACAACCAGAGTGGACATTGATTTGAGGGATGAACCTACTCCCCCCGGGTCAAGAGAGCTATTTCTGCTTAAATTTAATGTCAGTGGATTAATTAAGAGGTTACCCAATACTAATATTTTCAAATTTTACTATTTTTGTCCTGAACAGTCTAAAAGAGGCGTGTTCTCGGCCCTATCCCATGACTATAGTATCGTACCAATAGTTCCTATATATAACCTAGAAACACGTCAAGGAGGCTTCGATATTTTTGTATATGCTCCTCCTACTCAGGAAGTCCGGTCAGTAGTTGGTAAATACACTCATGTAGAGATAAATTTTAACTCTAATGGGGAAAGGTTACCTCGAAAAAGAAGCGGCGTTCTTTGGCATCTAAGGGAACTTATTGAATCTCCACAGGAGCTTATAGTTTGGGAAAAAGGTGTAGGTTTTAATAAGCGGCAGGAGATCGAGGGTACTGTAGAGGTACCCGTGGTATATCAAGATATAGATACTCTCAAGAAATCTTCCATAAATAATTTCATAATAGGTGTTATTGCTGCCATAGCTGGTATAGTAGCACTTATATTATCCATTATTTTGTTTTTATCCCGAAGCGTCCCCCCAAGTCCTCCTCCGTGAGTTTGTATTGACCCCGTAAGTGAACTATCGTTTAAATTATAACCCATTTCTTTTGTCGCCTTCTGTATAAAAGTAAGACATTTACTGCCTTCCTCTAAACCAAAATCCTCATTTTATCTACATTCCTTTTTACAGATTGAGGACATTTTGTCGTCTTTTTTATTGAATGTTGACAAGTCCACATGAAAAAGCTAAACTAAAAACAGGTAATCCCCTTGCTCCTCACTAAGGAGTCAACACAGACTAAGTATTACGAGAGCTATAAAGGAGGACAGTCCGTGTCCTAGGGGTGGAAAGAAGACGCTTATAAAGAGAGGTAAGAAAATGGAGAAAGGGACACCTTTAGTAACGAAAGAATGGGTGAGAGGAATGGTTTTAAAATTAGAGCGCGAGATTAGAGAGGCTCGAGAAAAATCTGATGCTGAGTGGAAGAGTTTAAGTAAGGTACTCAAAAAACTGACCGATACAGTTATAGATCATGGCAAGCGCATTAGCGAAATTGAGGAGAAAATGAAATAGAAGAGCCCGGAAAGTAATAAAAGAGAGTCAAAGCCTCTCAAGGAGGGAAAAATGGCTCGTGGATGTAGTCCTTATCATTCAGTAGATGGCGATGTTTATCATATTTACAGTGATTGCACTGTAGGGAACAATATAGAGAGGGATAAACGAAGGCCAGGTACCGGCGGTTTACCGCTTTGCCAAGTTTGTAGAGATATAAGGGCTGGGAAACGCACACGATAAGAAAAATAAAAAAGAGTCAAAGCCTCTAGGGAGGAAACCTCTTACAAATTTACCTACTTAGTTTTAAAATAATCTAACCATGCCCTACCAATACAAAAGAGAACCCCTAAACGATGATGAGGTAAACAGGTTAACCAATGCCTGTGATACCTTCCGGGAAAAGTTCGTTGTCTGGACACTTTTAGATACAGGTTTAAGACTCTCAGAGTTTGCGGATCTTAAAAAAGATAACATCCAGTGGCAGGAGAGAAGACTGGTTATCTATGGCAAAGGTAGCCCTTATGGCAAGAAAACAAAAAGAAGGATTATCCCTATGGCAGAGAGAGTGGGAAGGTTAATGAAATATCATTTTGCCGAAAACGACAATACCGGAATGCACAAGAGAACAGTTGCAAGAATAGTAAAAAAGGTAGCAGATAAAGCCGGAATCACAAAGCCAGTTAGCCCCCATGTTTTAAGACATACCTTTGCGGTCAACTGTATTAAGAAAGGAATCTCTACCAGAGCCCTCCAGACTCTTTTGGGCCATGATAGATTGGCAACCACCGAGATTTACCTCAATTTATCACCAGAAGACGCTATCAGGGAGTTTTTGAATAAGTGGTAAGGTGTAACCGTAAAAGCATATCCGAAGTTTACTTCGGGTATGCCACTATATTGAAGGTATATTCGCAACTAAGGGTGGATATAAATTGTTATCGAATATTGCAGGGCTAAACACTTTTACAAAGGTAAAAACTTAGTGTTAAAAGAAAACATGTTTGTTAATAGCAAATGGTTTAGAATTCACTTAAAAGCTATTAAAGAGAAAGCTGGAGCAAGATATACTCCAGAGTTAAATGTTAATCTTCCAATCTCTGAAATATTCGACGGAATCAGCAGAACTGAAAATTTCTACGCAACAATTAGAGAAAAATACGGTGAGTTATTCCGCGAGTTTAGGTATGTAACTTCCAAATATAAAAATAATGAATTACAAAATGATTATGACCAAATCAAGAAAGATATTAAGTCGTTATTTAAGGTTCTTGAGAGCATAAAAGAATATAACACGAGCCATATTCCATGGGATAAAATTCAACAACAAACGAAAGTATTGGAAGATAAGTTATGGAAATTTACAGATCAATTAAAAGAAGAGAAAGAACAAGTAAAAGATATAAAGACACCTCCCCCAAAAGACGGCAGTTATCAGTCATCGCCTTCTGAAAAATTTGATTCTGATATTCATTATATCTATAAAACGCAAGAAATAGTTCGCTATTTTGAAAAACTATCATCAAGTTCGAAGGCGCAACTTTCAAATTGCCCCTTTCTGTTTCTAACTGGTTCGGCAGGAATAGGAAAAACACACCTATTGTGCGATGTTGTAGAACAAAGAATAAAAAACGAAAAAGATATTCTGCCTGCTTTATTAGTATTCGGAGAATTTTTTTCAGCCGAAAAGGATTTTTGGTCTCAAGCTTTGGAACAGTTAGAGATTGAAAACACAATAAAAACTAAAGAAAATTTTCTAAAAAAATTAGATAACCTTGGGAAGGAGGCGAAATGCCGCTCCCTTTTTATTATAGATGCTCTCAATGAAAACATTACTCATGCTCCTAACTTCTGGAAAAATAATCTCAACAGCATCATTCAAGATATTAATAAATATCCAAACATAGCTTTGATTGTGAGTGTTCGTTCAGGATTCGAAAACGAAGTATTAACAGAAAAGCAAAAAACACTTTTTATTCACGAAGAACATCACGGTTTTCGTTTTAGAGAATGGGAAGCGGTAAATATATTTTTCAAAGCATTTTCTCTACCTCTTCCAGAAATACCTCTTTTAATGCCGGAGTTTCAAACCCCATTATTTTTATTGTTATTCTGCAAAGCTTTTAAAAAGAGAAAAAGCGAGAAGAAAAAGCAAATTTTCAGAGGACATGAGGGAGCTACATATATTTTCGAGTCTTTTGTTCTTAATGCAGCTGACATTATTGCGAAAGAATTTAAAATTCGGAAGAACAGATTCAAAAGTCCAGCATATCGTATATGGAGCGAAATTATTAAAGAAATAGCCAGCGAAATGGTGAATCGAAATGATGAAAGAATTCCGGAAGAAAAGTTAAATGAGATTATTCAGAAAACATATCCGCAAGTTGATGTTGGGAAGTTTGCCCAAGCACTTGAAAGTAACATGCTTGTTGTGAAAGTTCCAAGATATGCAAAGGGTAAAAGGGATGGCGGCTTTGATGTCAGATTTCCATTTCAAAAATTTAGCGATCATTTAATTGGAAGATACATCTTTAAAAAATATGAAGATGAATTTGGTAAATCGAACAAAAACCTTGGAACTGCCAAGAAGTTTTTTTCAAAAAGAAGAAAACTCAGTAAATTTTTGTCAAAATCCTGGAATAAAGGAATCATAGAAGCATTATCAATTCAATGCCCCGAACAATTAAAAGGCATTGAGTTTATTGAAGTCACACCGTATCTAATGAAAGAGGATTACCTTGCTCGAGTAGCAGAAGAAACATTTGTAGAGAGTCTTATTTGGAGAAATCCAAAAGCATTTTCAAAAGATGGAAAAAATACTCTCAAAATCATAAATCAGAATATTATCAGAACAGAATCAGGTCACAATCAATTATTAAATGCCTTTTTGTCAGTTGCTCCAATCCCGAATCACCCTTTTAATGCGGAACGTCTACACCAACATCTCTTCAAGTTTTCAATGCCAAAAAGAGATTCTTGGTGGTCTACATTCTTACATTATCAATATGGCGAGCAAGGAGCGGCTGACAGGCTTTCACAATGGTCTTGGTCTGATCAGGGGAAATCACACATAAAAGATGAGTCCATTTTTCTAACCTCTATTGCTCTTTCTTGGTTTTTAACAACTTCAAGCAGATTTGTTAGGGATAAAGCAACGAAAGGGCTTGTCTGTTTGTTGCAAAACAGAATCCACTTAATTCCAAAACTTCTTGAAAAGTTTAAAGATGTAAATGATCCTTATGTCGCCGAAAGACTTTTTGCTGTTGCTTATGGCTGTGTTTTAAGAAATCAAGAAGACAAAAAAAATCTGAAAATTCTTGCTGAATGGATTTATAAAAATATCTTCAAAGATAATAAACCACCAATTCATATTTTACTGCGTGATTATGCTCATGGAGTTATTGAAGTGGCACTGAACAGAGGCATTAAACTTAGAATAAACGAAGACAATATCAACCTACCTTATAAAAGTACATGGCCCAAAAGAATTCCAAGCGAAGAGGACTTGAAGAAGAAATACTATCCAGAAAAATTTTTCAAAGATAAAACAACGAATAGAGGTTTTTTAGATATTTGGTCATCAGTTATGAGTTTTGGAGATTTTGCCAGATATGTAATTGGCACAAATTATAATATGTGTGAGTGGAGCGGAAGAAGATTGGAGTCGCCAGAACCAAACAGAAAGAGACTATTAGAAGAATTTAAGAGGCAACTGACTGGCAAACAAAAAGAATTATTGGAAAAAGCAACTAACCCATTTTTTGGAATTAATTTATCCGGGATATACAAACATATAAAAATCGTTGACCAAGATGATGAAAACAAGTTAAGTGAAGAAGAGATAAAGAAGCAAGAATTGGAAGAGAAAAAGAAACAACAGAATACGTTTGTTGAATTTGAGAAGTCCTTGCAGAAAGTTAAGAGGTCATATTTTAAAAAAGAAATTAAACCTTTTCTTGATGACCGCGGCGGCGTAAATGATCCTTTAGAAAACTTTGATCTGAAAATTGCCCAAAGATGGATTTTTAATCGTGTCGTTGAAATTGGATATGATCCAAAACTACACGGAGAATTTGATAACATGGTTAACCGTTATGACAATAGTGGAAGGTCTGAGCATAAAGCGGAAAGAATCGGGAAAAAATATCAGTGGATAGCTTATCATGAATTTATGGCACTGATGTCTGACCATTTTGAGTTTAAAGGTGATAGTTGGAGCAATTCAAAAGATAGATATAGGGGGCCATGGCATCCTCATATTAGAGATATTGATCCTTCTTTTATTTTACAGAATGATGACCACATAAAGAAATTCGCAACTTTTTCTCAATGGAAATCAAAATATGGCCACTACGACGCATGGGAAAAATCAAAATCTAATTTAGATTGGATAAAAACGAGTGAAGACTTACCAAATCCGAAAAACATAATCCAAATTATTGATGATAACAAAAAAAGGTGGTTAACACTTGAAGGCTTTGTGAAATGGGAAGAAAAAACACCACCAGAATATAAAAGATATGATATTCCAATTAGAGAAGTCTGGTACATAATTAAAAGTTACATTGTAAAAAAGAATGACGCTAAGGAGTTCTACGATTGGGCAAAAAAACAAGATTTTATGGGAAGATGGATGCCGGAGTCTAATAGTTTTTATGAAACTTTTTTGGGTGAATATCCAAATTCCATAGCATTTGAAGATTTAAGAGGTGATTATAATATTTGGACAAAATCAGGAAGAGGAAATAGCGATTTACCAATACCTGTAATTGTAACTGATGACTCTTATTTAAACGAATTTACATTAGACTGTTCATATAACGGAAGTGTATCTGTAAAACTTCCTTGTAAATGGCTTGTGAACAAAATTGGTATGAAACACAAATATCTTGACGGAAGATTCTACGACAAAAAAGGAAGTCTGATAGCACTTACGACAAGTATTTTTGAAGAAAATTTTCCATCATCATTATTAATTGATAAAAAGGAATTGATAGATTTTTTGGATAAAAGTGGATATACTATTTTTTGGACATTATTGGGAGAAAAACAGTTAATTGGAGAAAGTCTTTCCGGAAAGGACTTTGTTGGAAGATTAGAGATAAGTGGGGCATATACTTTAATTAACAAAGGGAAAATAATTGGAGAAAGTCATAGTAAATTCAAAAACTAAAAGTCCTACAACGATCCAATGACACAGCATATACGGCTCACTTTGTTCGCCCAAATTTTGGCTACGCCGAAACTTTGTATATACTGGAGTCGTTAGCTCAAATACCCACCAGCCAATAAGTTTAGATAAAAGCTTGACACACCCTTTTTTTATTTCTACTTAAAATCCATTAATAAAGAAAAAAGGGATATAAACTCTTATAAGCAAGATAAGTTTATACCCCCGAAATATCTCTGCTAGGGATTTTAAAGCTTTATTCCAAAGCTTTTTTTATTTCTTCCTTGGAAAGACTATCAGGCTCAAGTCCCTCCCGACCTAGCCTGATTATTTTAAGATAGATCTTATCAATTAGCCTTTCCACTACCTCAGTGGTTGCCTTTGCACCAGCCTCATCAGAATCAAACATTAAAGCGACTTTACCATTTTTGCCAACAGCTTCCATAATCAATTTCTCTTGTCCATTGCTCATTGAAGTTCCCATTAAAGCTACCACATTTTTATACCCAGCTTGCCAGAGGTTAAAAACATCAAAGAATCCTTCGACTAAAATTAATCCTTCCTCTTTAGCCTTATCCTTTGCTCGATTGAGGTTAAAGATCACCAAACTCTTTTTAAACTTTGACGGAAACTTATATTTTGATTCTCCTTCTGGAGGATCTCCTGGATATCTTCCAACATAAGCAACCAGCTCTTCATTTTCATTGTGAATTGGAATAACAATTCTTTCTTTCATCAGTCCTCTTTTACAATATCCTAAACCAAACTCTTTTATTGTCTCTCCTTTGAGCCCTCTTTCTTTTAGATATGGATGATTAGAATCCAGATTTTTCAATTCAAAAGTCAAAGGTGGATTGACTACTTTCTCGGTTTCTACTTCCTTCTCTTTTTTCTTTGGCTTTTTAATCTCTTTTTTCTCTTTAGTCAGTTTCTTATCCTCTCCTGATACAATCCCAAACCACTTTTGAATCAAAAGTCCAGCTTGCCTTATATCTATTCCTTCCATAGTAGCCACAAAATCTAAGACATTACCACCTGCTCCACAAGAAAAACAGTGCCAGTTGTTTTTAACTGTGCTTACACAAAAGGAGTTTTTATTGTAGTGCTTCTCATCGTGAACGGGACAAAAACCAACTAGTTCATCCTTTCTTTTTCTCAAACCTTTAAGCAGCCCATAATGCTCCAAAATATCTTCCATGCCTACTTTCTCTTTTATTTCTTTAAAGTCCACCCATTCAGTTTTTGCCTTCATTTTTCTTTCCTTTTTAGTCTGTGTCAGTAAATTGGCCTTTGGTATTCCTTCCGTCATCTTTAATAATGAAACCTTGCAGAAAATTCTGATAATCTTTCTCAGACTGGAATTCATAAAGTTCCTTTAGGTATTTCTCAACGCTGGTTTGCTCCCTTTCGTCCTTGACCAGAACTCCATTTATCACCTCTAAGGGCTTGGGTTCACCTCTGAGCTTATAGATTATGCAGGTAAGCTCCCACTCCTCCAGTCCAACTAGATTATGATCACTTCTCATCTTTCCCTCTCTTCTTTAATCCCTTTCCGTTTCAAAGCGTCTCTTATAATTTGATCTACCAGTTTTGTCATCGGCACACCCTCTACTTTAGCTTTCTGATATAGCTTAGCAATCAAATCCTCTTTTATCTTTGGACTGTACATTTCCTTCTCCTCCAAAAATTCTTTTATGCTTTTCAGATACTCTGCGTGATAGCCCTCATCTTCAAATAGATACTCAGCAATTTCCAAAGCTCGAAACCATCTCTTTTTTCGCAGGAGTTCAGGATTCATTTTCTTTCTCTTTCTGGCTTAAAATGGTAGTATCTATTCTCCAAACTTGTTTTTTGATTTCTTGTAATCGTTCTTTCTCCTCTGAACAGTAATTCAGCATTTCTAAGAATTATCGCCAGAGCATTCCTGACTTCCTGCACTTGACCATTCGCAAACTTTTGGCTACAATCTTCATCATTAAATAGTATTATGTGTGTGTCCTTTCGGGCCTCCTGGGTTTCAGCGGTCTTGGGGGCCTGAGGGATTCTGTCCCTTAGAAGGTAATCCTTCCTTGCTTCCATCTCCTCCTCCTGTTAAATTCAAATATTTTTGTCCTGGTAAGTCTGGCCTGCCAAAGTTCCACCTTAGCTGAAAATGAACACGACTTCGGGTCTTTTTCCCTGAGTTAACTTTCCTACCAGCTATCGCCAAAGCTTCCTGGAAAGCCTCCTTTCCTGTGAAGCCTGCTTTGTGGATTTTTGTCAACTCTTGGTTGAAAATTTCCATCTGCTTAGTTGGTTTTATCTCAAAAAGTTCCTTCATTTTTTCCTCTCTGGTTTTTGGCAAATATTTGTAAACGGTCTTTCTCCGACGCATTCGCATCTCTTTCTACGTTCTAGTTCGAGATTCACCCTTAGTTTCCTTTTTAATATCTTCTTTTAATTCACTAAAGCATTTTGGACATAAGGCGTTACCTAGATATACCGCGACAGGAAATTCAGTGATCTGAGCATTACAGAAATCACAGAGAATAACATCATCGGGTACTGGAATAGAAACAACCTCAGGTCCTCCCATAATCTTTAAGGAGCGATTTTTGAATCGCTCCTCATCCCAAAACTCCAAATCCTCTATTTTCTCAAAAGACTCGCTTTCCATTTATTCTCTCCTTTAGCCATTCTTTCATAAGGCTTTTATGTTGAGCTACTAACTCCTTTAATTTATCTTTTACCTTGCCATATCTAATTCTTGCTATCCTGTTTACCCTTGCATTATCTACCCAAAGCTGAAAGAACTGAATCTCAGCTTTTACCTTGGCCATCTTGTCTAATAAATCCTTCTCTAACATTTCCTCTCCCGTGTATCTTCTGTAAAGAGTATTAATCCATCCTCTTCATCGTATTCAATCTCTTTTCCCTCAAGGTTATCTTTGACCTCGACTATATCTCTAAAGCATCTATGATCTACAGGGATACTCTCTAATCCATCTTCAGTCTCAACCAGTATCTGAACCAGACTTCCTTGATTGATACAGCTAATTATTCTTCCTTGCATTTTTCACCTCTTTCTGTTTTCATTAGTACTCTTCTGCTAACATTATGGTCAATATTAGGTCATACCCTTCATGGCCTTTATAATCATCTATTTTCCAAAAGAACTTCTGGCCATTATGCTTAAATGCTCCAAAATCATGTTCATTCCAAGGGTCATTGCCTTTGGTGAAACTATCAAAGTCCTTTACTTTATTAAGAATCTGACTGATTTCTGCTTGCCCTAAACTCGCAACTCCCTTTGTTAGGACAAGTAGGTCAGGAGGAGAAACACAGGGAATACTTCTGCGAAGCAGGTCATTTCTTTTAGCTATTTTGCTTGATGACATTATTTTTCACCTCTTTTATTTTTTTCGGAAACAATAGTTTAGCTTCCGGATTTCTCTTTAGCTGCTCAAGTGGAAAAAGCCCATACTTTATTACTTCTCCCAAAGTAACTGAAAAACTGATAGGCTGATCTAATATTTTTCTCAAAATTTACTCTCCTTTCCTTACAAAAAGCCTTTATCCTTCATGCTGGTAAAATCTCCATCACCAATGATAATGTGATCAAGTACCTCTATCCCTACAATCTCACCTACCTCTTTTAGCCGCTTAGTTACGCTAATATCATCTTCGCTGGGGGTGATGTTACCTGAAGGGTGATTGTGAGCTAAAATAATAGCGGCCGCAGTTCTTTTGAGAGCTTCTTTAAATACCTCCCGGGGATGAACTATATTAATGTTAAGGGGCCCAATAAAGAGAGTAGTAACTCCCAAAACCATATTTCTGCTATTTAAGCTCACTACCTTAAAGTGCTCTTGTTCTAGATGTCTCATCTTAGGCATAACCAGTTTAGCTACATCTTCCGGGCCTTTGATTACAAGATCCTTTCTTTTTACTGTTTGAGCTCTCTGACTAAACTCAAAACTGGCTTTTATTATCTCTGCCTTAGCTCTCCCTATACCTTTGATTTTAACTAGCTCGTCAATTCCAGCTAAAGCAATTGAGTGGAGATTATTCTCATAAAGACTTATCAATCTATAAGCTGATTTAGGATCCCGGACCAAGGCGGTCATTAGTTCAAGGTTACTCAAAACATGAGCTCCTGATTGGTAAATTCGTTCAGAAGTTTCTCTAATAGAAATTTTGCCTAACCCTATCCCACTAGAAGTAAAGCAACTCTGTTTCATCTTTTCGCCTCTTTCAATTCTCTTTTCTTAACCAGTTAAACTTAAATCTTTCCCCTAGCAGAGGGAAATTTTTTAGATTTTTAATGTGCTATATTGTCTTGATAAAATCTTGGAGGATATAAATGATTACTTAGGGTATTTTTGAAATTCTGGGATTTAGGAGGCCTAAAAGGTTATCTTATAACAGGTCTAGGATAGAGTATGTTTTTCCAATTTGTTTTTCTATCTCTAGCTGCACCTTTTTAGGAGAGGGGAGATACTTAAAGGTTATTTTTCCATAAGTTCCGGCAGATTCAATAACTAATGTAGCAAAGTTGAATAGCCAGCCGATTAGACCAAAGCTATAAGAGATATCCTCAATATTGAGTAAGCGAATTGTGTAATAGGTCTTTCCAATAATTCCTCTCACCTTGGCTACTCTTAAATTGGTTAGATAGAACCTTGTATACCACCAGTCTAAAAAGATAATAAGACTAACAAAGGAAAAGGCAAAACTAAAAAGCGAAATTAGGATCCTTCTCTCTACCGCTTCTAAAAATAACTCAGAAAACAAAATCAGACCTAGCCAACTCAAAATAATAAGACCAAGAGGGAAGAGAAGAATCACAATATGAGGGTGCTTTTTAAGGATTATTTTTTCATTGGGGAGCAAGATGAGCATTTTTTCTTTAATTTTAATCTTATAAATTTATCTCTTTTAGCTATTTCTTTTAAATACTTCTCATCAGTATAATTATCGTAATCTCCTCTTATGACTCGCTCTTCTCTATTTATTCTTTCTATGGCTTGATTTAAGGTTAGCTTTTTCTTTTTAACAAGATCCATATAAAAGGTGTAGGCATCCATTAGGTATTAGCATTTAAAATAAAAAGCGGGGCTAGGAAACGACGCATTTGGTTATTCCACTGGCCTCGCTTTTAAATTCCTGTATTTAGCTTTCTATAAGTATATTAGCACATTAAGAAAGAATGGGTCAAGCCTTTTAGAGTTTTATGGTTTTATAGGCAATCTTAATTAAGGTAGGTAGGCCATTTTGGATAATAATTTTGTCTATTTCACCCCAGCCTAATTTACGAATATAACTAATGAGATTATATTCTTCAGGGTGGAGAGAAGTTGTTATTTTATTTTTGGTTACGGTGAGTTCATTTAGCATAAGTTTTTTGGGTTAGCTTGCTACAACACTATATTAACATAGTTATTAAAAATGACCAATAGGGAGCTTTAATAGGATATTCTAAAATGTATATCTTGGATTTTTGACAACTTCTTTAAAAATAATAGAATTATCCTAGTTTTTTGAGAAAACTTGATAGCAGCTTTAATTCTATAAGCTGTTTTTTTGATCTTTTCCTTAAAGAGAGCTTTGCTCTCTAACTGGACAGTAAGGAAGAGACTGCATCTATCACCGCACTTTGGTGCGGTGAGGGGGTGGCAGTCTTGACCGGATTTACTGTCCAGTTGCCGGAAGAGATATGTGCCCCCTTTTTTATTGGAAATAAAAGGGGTAACACTCAAGTTTATAGGTCATCCAAATTTGATAACCAATCAACAGCATCTTTTAATAATAGCCTGAAACGAGGGGAGGTGAAAAGAAGTGAATCTGAAAAAACTAGTTGTTCTGGTATTAGTAGTAACAGCTGTAGTTGTTTTGACTGGTTGCATTAAATCTAGTCGTCATAAACCTGCTGCTGCAAATATTGAAGTCACCCTAAATCCCACCACATTCTACGTCAATGAACCACAGCGTGGTACTGCAACCTTTACTGAATTAAATGGAGTTGGTGTAGATCTAAACTATTTATGGGTAAAATTTTACAACCAGCAAGGAAACTTCGTCAGTGAGTGGGGTTTGACAGGCGATGAAGCCCGCAGATGGTATGACGAACAACTCGGCACTCACTACCTACCTGGCTATGGACAAATTGAGCGGACTATAGAAGAGGAACCCTTTGATGCTTCCGGTACACAAGATTTGATATTTGGAGGCACAGACGATAATGGTCATGAAGTCCGGGATACCGTCAAAGTTACATTGATAGAAAGAGGAGGTTAAAAACAGTTTCCTCAAACACCTAACTTCACCAAAGGAGGCTAAAAGGTGGAAAAGTATCAAGTTGCATTCCGAGACAAGCTATTACTCATAGGAGTAATAGCTTTAATACTTATTATCCCCGGGATTACTGCTTTTGCCAAAGCTACTGGATCTCTATATGTAACGGTAACTCCTTCTGAAGCAGAAGTTTACATAGATGGCAAGTTTATAGGCAAAGCTTCTCCATCTCTTTTTGTCCAAGAAATAGATTCTGGGCAACATACCCTACGGATAGCTAAAACTGATTACGAAATATATAAAGAACAAATAATTATTATCGCCAATGAAGTAACTAAACTTCAAATTCACTTAACTAGACAAAAGGGGACAATTACTGTTCTCTCTGAACCAATTGAGGCAAGTGTCCATTTAGACGGGAGTTATAAAGGTAAAACACCACTAACTATAAAAGATGTCGATGTAGGCACACACCAAATAGTAATCGCAATGAAAGGGTATGCACTTTGGGTTAAAGAAATTCTCGTAAGCAGCAAAAAAGTAAGTTCAGTAGAAGCTAAGCTCATTGTTCGGACACTTGAGATATCTTCGGAGCCGAGTGGTGCCAATGTGTATATAAATGAGGAATTAAAAGGTAAAACTCCTTTAAAGATAAAGTTCATGAAAGCAGGCTCATATACTGTGAAATGGAGTGCAGAAAACTGTTTGCCTGTTTGGGACCATATAAGAATAACCCACAAGCAACAGAAGCTATCTCTGCATGCTCACATGCAAGAGATAATTTCCATTGATTTACAAGCTGGTTTAAGAGGAGAATATTACAATTTATCCCAATTCGACCGAGAGCCTTCAAAGTTTCCTAAAAAGCCAGATTTAATACGAATGGACAAAAATATAGATTTCAATTGGAAAGAAGGAAGCCCTGATCCAGTCATCTCTCCTGATTACTTTGGTGTGCGATGGACAGGCTTTATTTACATTCCTACCCCCGGCACGTACAAATTTAAAGTATGGAGAGACCGGGCATGTTGGGTATGGTTTGATAATAAGCTAATCTTCGATGCTTGGTTGGGCTGGAATATAAACAATTGGATTGATTTTGAGTATTGCTTTGAAGAAGCAGGCTGGCATCCCCTTAAACTGGAATTTTATGAACGTGAGGGTAAAGCCCGCATAACTTTAAAGTGGCAACCGCCGGGAGAAAATTCTTTTGAAGTCATACCTTCTTCATGCCTAAAAATACCTCCAAAGGAATTAAGAACATTGATTGATTCAACCATAATCACTATGAATGGCCGACACGAAAAAGGTATACCTACAGGAATTATCTTGGAACCAGGACAATCAGCCAAAGTTTCCTATATATCAGGTCGTATCACTTACTATCATAGCCTAACAACGGACGAATCAGCGCCCATTTGGGGACTACCTATAGAGAAAATAAGGCCGGAAGTGATCCCCAAATTCCCTTACGCGAAGAAAGGAATCTGGCCATTCGGTGTTCTTATTCTGCTCGGGCCGGTTGGAACAGACCTTGTTTATTCTTTCCAAAAAGATAACGATGAAGTAGTTGTAAAAAACACTACTTCTAAATCTCAGGAAATTAGATTATTCTATCATGATTTCGTGTATCGTGGTCTTTTTGCAGGAGGGTTTTCCGATAACGAGGGAAAGGTTAACTTTCTAGTGAAAAAGCTTCCTACAGAAAGAACGGCACAATAGAGGAAGATGATATACCGCTCATAAAGGAAAAACATTCCTTCCAAAAATTACCTAACCGGATAATCCATCAATTAAATTATTCATTTAAATACTAATTTAAGCTGATTATTGTGTTTATTCTGGATAGTTCTTGACAAGTATTTTTTATTTTAGTATATTTAAGATAACTACAGTAATACCTAAAAGAGGTTAAAAATGAGTGAAAAAACAAAGCAACTTTTACCCCAAACTTTTACTGTCCAAGAGGTAGCCAAACATCTTAAAGTAACCGAAATCACCATTTATCGACTTTTAAAAAAAGGAGAGATTGTTGGCTATAAAGTGGGAGACTCTTGGAGAATTGACGAAAAAGACTTAAAATCTTACATCAAAAAGCAAAAGAAAAAAAGGAGCTTTAAGTTATGATTAAGATGGAAGAAAAATTTTTACACTGGCTTGAATTTGAAAAGGGAAGAAGCAAAAAAACCATTCTTGCTTATAACTTTGAGCTTGAAAGATTTATTAACTATTTAAAAAGTCAAAAAATAAATTCCTTAGAGAAGATTAAGAAGAACCATATTCGTAATTTTCTCATCTATCTTACCAACACCAACGGAAAGCAGGGGAGAGCCAGAGCCCTCTCATCCATAAAGTCGTTTTTAAAATATTTAGTGAGGGAAAATTATTTAGAGTCTGATCCCAGCTTTGGCATTGACACTCCTAAAATCAATCACAAGGTTCCCAGCTATTTAACTGAGGCAGAGTATTTACATCTTTTGAATACTGTTAAGGAGTATGCACTTCCTAAGTGTTTAAAACGCGATCTTGCTATTATCAGTTTATTTTTAGGAACCGGCATAAGACGCTCAGAGCTCGTCAATTTAGACCTCAATGATGTAAACTTAAAGCAAGGAACAGTTAAGGTTATTCGTAAAGGTGGGGACCAACAATTGGTAGAAATGGGACCGGATGTAGTAAAAACCTTAAAAGAATACTTAGAAGAACGGGAAAGTAAAGCCGGTCCCTTTTTTGTAAGCAACAGAGGTAAAAGAATTAATGGAGCAACAGTTTATTATTTAGTCAAAAAATATTTATATTTTGCTGACCTTAAAGGTTCAGTTCACTCTTTAAGACATACCTGCTTTACTGAACTTGCCAGAAAAGGAGCGCCGTTTCCAGTAATTCAAGCTATTGCGGGACACAAAAGAGCTGAGACGACAAGCAGATATACGCATACACAGGAAGCCGATAGAAGAAAAGCAGTGGGGTTAATAAAGCTAACGGGGAAATAATATGTTCAAACCAGACCAACCAATTAAATCTTATAAGGAGGATATATTAGGCAGAAGGCCATTTGCTCAATCGCTTGGGAATGCCATTCTTAGTTATAAAGAAAAAGATAGCATTGTAATTGGGCTTTATGGAGCATGGGGATCCGGGAAAACTTCAATAATTAACATGGCTTTAGAGTATGTCGACTCCACTTGCAAAAGCAAAGGTGATGAGGAAAAACCTATCATTGTAAAATTCAATCCTTGGAATTATTCGGACCAAAACCAACTTGTCACTCAATTCTTTAAACAACTATCAATAGCTCTTAGACGACCCGATTATACAAATGACGTCAAAAAGGCGGGAGAGAGGCTGGAAACATATGCTAAGATCTTTGAGCCATTTACCTTGGTGCCAACTATTGGTCCTGTCGCAACCCTATTCTCTAAGATACTTAAAGCTGTAGGAGGCACAGCAAAAAGTTGGGCTGACCTTAAATCTAATGACCTAAATGCTCTAAGAGCAGAATTGAATGAGTTATTAGGAAATCAATCCCATAAAATTATTATTGTCATTGATGATATTGACCGCCTGAATAATACCGAAATTAGACAGATTTTTCAGTTAATCAAATCTTTAGGAGATTTTCCCAATACAATATATTTAGTTGCCTTTGATGAGAACGTCGTCATAAATGCTTTGAAAGAAGTTCAAAAAGGCTCTGGTGAGGAATACTTAGAGAAAGTAATTCAAGTTCCATTTGAAGTACCACTTATTTCTAAACAGGAAGTAGAACGTTTTTTGCTCAGTCAACTTGACAAATTAATCAAAGATATTCCTGAAGAAAAATGGGACAAAACCTATTGGGGGAATATATATTACAGCGGGTTAAAGTATTTTTTTAGAACTATTAGAGACGTTACGCGCTACATTAACTCATTACGATTTAGTTTTAAGATGGTGAAAGGCGAAGTGAACCCAATCGATTTTCTTGCTATTACCGCAATTCAAGTCTTTATACCCGAGGTTTATTATGAAATAAGGGACAACAAGGATATCTTCACTAGAGTTTCGGACTACGGTTATAGAAGAAGTGATGCGTGGAAAGAACAAGTCAAGAAACTCTGTGATGAGATAATAAAAAGGACGAACAAACTCTCTCCAGAAGTTTTAACCGATTTTTTAAAGAGACTATTTCCTAAGCTTGAGTCGATTTACGGTAATACTAATTATGGTTCTGATTGGTTAGATAACTGGAGACGAAATTCCCGGATATGTAGTCCTGATATTTTTGATACCTTTTTTAGACTCTCCATACCGAAGGGAGAAATCTCCCAAAAAGAAATTGAAACAATTTTATCCCTGGGAAATAATCCCAATGCTTTTGCCGAAGCTCTTCTAAAACTCAATAAAGATGGCAGAATAACAACATTCCTAGAGCGCTTAGAAGACTACACTAGAAGTGAGATCCCTGAAGAAAATATAGAACCCATCATTACAGTTTTAATGGATATTGGCGATCTCTTCCCTGAAGGTGATTCAGGTTTTCTCAGCATAGACAACCCTATGAAAATTCTGCGACTATTTTATCAACTTAGTCATCGTTTTGATGCTCATGAAAAGAGATTTAACCTTTTTAAAAATGCAATTAAAAAATCCAGAAGGAGTCTATGTACAATTGTTCATGAAGTAGGTGTACAAGGCCAACAGCACGGAAAATATACTTCTAAACAAAACCCAAAACATGAAGAAGAACGAACAGTGAATGTATCCCAATTAGAGGAGCTAGAAAAACTTGCTTTGCAAAAGATTCGAACCTGGGCAGAGGATGGTCAATTAGCAAAACATAGAAATTTACCACATATCTTATTCCGTTGGCGAGATTGGGGGAAGAAAGACGAACCTGCTCAATTTGTAAATAAGATGATAGAAAACGACGAAGGTCTAATAGATCTTATCACCAGTTTTCTTAGTAAATCCACTAGTCATGGAATGACCGATTACGTCGGCAAAATACATTGGCGAGTTGATCTAAAAAGCATAGAAGAATTTGTACAAACAAAGGATATTGAACCGTGCTTGAGGAAGATATCAGCGTCTCCAGAATTTAATCAATTAAGCAATCGGGAAAAGCTCGCTATACAAACATTTTTAGATACCTTCGATGGAAAATTAAAGGATAATTTTTAAATTTCAAATTGGCCTTTTTTCTTTATTGACTAGTTGCATTTAATTCTTTCTTATCTACCCAATACTATAGAAATGAAAACTCTCATTTCTATTTAAGGAGTCCACAAGGAAAAATAAAGTGAAAACATCCATTCAAAACCAAATAAAGAGGCTAGCCCAAATATCCTGATGAGAACCATCTTTTTCTAAGTCAGAAAAGAACTCCTCTTAGGCCGAGATCCATTTACGATATTGTTAAAAAATACCTAGCCAGAGCAGGAATAGCCAATCCCAACATCACTGTTCACTCTTTACGCGACACTATGGCTACTAATCTCTACAACCACCACAAGGATATCCGGCTGGTTCAAGAGATCCTGGGACACAAACACATTCAAACAACCACCAAATACACCAAAAAGACGAAAGAGGAAAAAGAGCAGGCTTTAGAAGAAAGCCCGTTGAATATCTATAGGTAAATAGGAGTTAATTTTATGTCTAATAAGAAAAAACAAAAGCCAAAAATTACAAGGACTCTCCATTTACTAGATTTCCATAAACTCTCATACGAAGATTTCGAAAGATTATGTTTTTGGGTGGTCAAGCGTTCAGATGAATTTGATTCTGCGGAAAAATATGGAATGACGGGTGATAAAAAAAGAGACGTTATTGGGTACAAGCACAATACTTCCGGTAAAAAGGAGCAGTGGTACTTTCAATGTAAGCGCTACCAGAAAATATCTTTTGCGAATTTTAGGGAAGAACTAGATGCTATTGCTAAGCACTCGCAACAGACTAAGGATTTCAAACCGGATGCGATTGTTTTTGTATCGGCTTGCCCAATAACCCCTGGTTGCAAGGACCAGACGAAGGAATATGCCTCACAGCTTGGATTTCCCCTTGTTTATTTTTGGACAAATGAAGAGCTGGACGAGAAAACTCATAGTACACCAGGCGCTACTGAAAAATTCTTTAGCCCCGGTGTTAATGCTACAGAAATAGCTAAACACGTGGTAGATGAGATGCAGAAAAAAGGAAGGCCTCAGGACATTTCCCAACTATATAGCCCGTCCTTCCCTCAATTATCTGGGCAAACGCATCATCTCGAAGGAGTGACACTAAAGGACGACATAAACAAAAGAATCGATGAGGCAGCTTATTACATTGATATAAACAATACTACTGAAGCTAAACCTAAACTGTTTCAAATACTGGGGCAGATAGAAAACAATCCCCGTGTATACAAGAACGAACTTGTCAGAGTGTATAACAATCTCGGGGTTTGCTTTAATACGCTTGGAGAGGAAGGGGACCTCGATGAAGCTATTAGATATTTCAAAAAAGCCTTGGATATTAATCCGACCTTTGTCAAGGCCTCCTGTAATCTTGCTTCTGCTTATCTCAATAAAGGAGAAAGGGAGTATATTCAAAAAGCATATAGAATCGCTGATGGCTTATGGCAACGTTCAGACAAAAACAATCCTCTAATCCTTCAGGTTTTACTTTGGTCTATGTATCATTGTAAATCCGCACAGAAAATGAGGGACTTTACAGAACAATCGAAAGATTCGGGCCAGATCAAAAAGCTCATTGAAACTGACGAGAAGCTACTTCGTATATTAACAATGGTCTACCTCGAACTTCAAAACCCTAAAATGGCCCTCGAGTACATCCAGAAAGCATGCAACTTATCGCCTGATAATCCTGAGAACCTGAGCTTAAAAGCGAGAGCACTAATGGCACTTTCTCAGCATGAAAATAAAATACCCTCATATTTCGAAATAGTACCTAAATTTGAGGACTATAAAAACATTAAAGAAGCAATTGACCTTCTCCATTTAGCCCTTGATTTGGCCCAAGGACAAAACAAGAAATACCTTGCACAGGAAATTAGGTTAGACATAGATCTTTGCTCAGTGTGGTTGAATCGGTCACACAAAGCAAAATACAAAGAAATTAGGTCAACAATTGATACGGCCAAGCTATCTACCACGCAGAGAAAACAAGTAAGAATCTTAAACTTTGCTAGGGAGTTCCAAGCTAGAAATTTCCCGGTAGCTTACCGCGTTTTAATAACTTCTCCTGATTGGTCCAAAACTCCATATGAGGAGAAAAATAGACTCGCTCAAGTCTTTTTCTTCGAAGGCGCACCCGAACAAGCAAAATCCATTCTTGATGAGCTGGAAATAGAAGCACAAAGAAGAAGAGACTCACAATACTGGTTGAACTTGAGTCTTGTGGAGGTGCTTCTGGATAATCACAATCTTGCGATTCGTGCTGCCAAGAACGCACGTAATTTTGACCAAGGTACGGAAAGAGAAAAACAGACCTTGTCACATTTCAATGCTATCATGCTCCGCTATTCAAGAAGTGGGAGAGAAGAAACAGACAGACTAATGGAAGGTGTGTTCGAATACAACCGGAAATTTCCAGAGGACAAAATAGTAAAACCCGTGAAGGCAGTAGATGAAAAAGGCCAACCCACGGACGAAATAAAAGGCATCTTAACAAAGCAAAAGAACTGGTACGAAGGAATTCGCGAGACCTTCAGAAAGCAACCCATCCCTACATACTTTCTGGAAAGAATTTTTAATAGACCTTACGCTGACCTCTTATCCTCTCAAAATGACCCTGACTTTATTGTTGAGTTTAACGTCCCCACACAAGACTTCACTACAGAGATCACTAAGAATTTTCAAAATGCGAAATCAATTATTTTTGATTACTCGTCTCTTCTCGATCTTGCAAAGATGGACCTTCTGGGTTACCTACCAAATATATCTAAAAAGTTCTTTGTCCATAAATTGCTTTTCCAGAAAATACAAGAAGAATTGCTTACTTTCGAACAGGAGGATTTGAGGAAACTATGGGAATACCTCGGAAAAGCCAAAAGTATTACTTTAATAGATGGTCCTGTAAGTCAAAAATTGAAATCGAAGAACATTAACGATTTCTTTGACAAGTGGTTAGTGGAATCTATTAGGTTTTCTAAAAAAGAAGGATATCTCTTTGCAACTGACGACCTCAGGTTATTGAAGTTTCTGAAATCGGAAAACATCAAGTCATGTAATGTTCTGGTTTTACTCAAGGAAATGCTCGATAACAGATGGATTGACAAAAAGATATATTCACGAGCAATAGGTGACTTAGCAGAGCGGTTTTATACCTTCCTTCCGTTTTCGGGCGATGACCTATTCGAAATTGTCATGGAGGATCATTCTAAGATTACATTACGTTCTTATCATCTAGTCAACCAAATATCCCTTCCCGATTCTATAGTCAAAAGTTTTACGGCAGTATTCGTCAGGTTTATTTACTTACTCTGGCGTACAGGCTCTTTGCCTCAAGATAAGGTTAAATGGCTGGGTTTTTTATCTAAGCAAACCATTGAGTTAATTAAAAAACGAGGAAACCTTCAAAACGTCAATGAACTAACCAAACTCATACCCGATTTTATCCTAATGTGGACTGTAGCCATCCGCCAAAGCCGTAAGCATGACTTGGACAAATTAGAACAAGAAATAGACGATATTCTCGATAAACCATATCTAGTCCAACTTAAATCGAAACTCAACCGAGCAATCCAAGCGAGAAAGAACAGGCTTTAGAAGAAAGCCCCTTGAATATTTATAGATAAACTGATAATATAAAAATATAGAAGAAACTCGGTCTACCACAGCGTGATATGCAGAAGATCATAGACGGAGTCTGTGAAAATCAGGGAAACCAAATCGGTGAGATAAGAAAATAAGACCGTGGTAATGAGAGCTAAGATAAAGTCTCAATGACAGGAGCTCAAAATGGAAAATCATCTAAAGAATATGGATAATTTAGTGATACAAGATACAAACAATAACCAAAGATATTTACTAGAAGAAATTAAAAATAAAGTCATCTTAGGCGATGCTTTTAAAGTTCTTAAAAAAATAGCAAATGAGAGCATAGATATGATATTTATTGACCCTCCATATTTTTTACAGTTGCCCGAGAAACAATTGAAGCGATGGACTGTGAAAACTGTGGTCGAGGGAGTAAATGATTCATGGGATAAATTTTCGTCCTTTCGAGAGTATGATGAGTTTATTAGAAACCTTCTTATAGAAGTAAAGAGAGTAATGAAGCCTAATGCTACAATATGGATGATAAGCACGTATCATAGCATCTTTAGAATTGGGAGAATTATGCAAGACCTAGGTTATTGGATACTTAATGATGTGATTTGGGTAAAGACTAACCCTATGCCAAACTGGTTAGGTGTCAGATTCACAAATGCTACTGAGAATTTAATCTGGGCTGTTAAAGATAAAAAATCTAAAAAATACACTTTTAATAAGGAATATGCGAAAAAACTTGGCATTGGAAAGGTAGGAGCAAATGTCTGGGTATTGCCGCTATGTTTGGGTCATGAAAGACTCAAAGATAAAGACGGTAAAAAATTGCACACTACGCAAAAGCCTATAGAATTACTTAAAAGGGTAATCTTGACCTCTTCCGAAGAAGGTGATTTAGTTTTAGATCCCGTAGCCGGAACTGGAACCACAGGATATGTTGCACAAGCATTAAATAGGAATTTTATTATGATAGAAACTAATCGAAGGTATGTAAACGGTATGGTTAAGAGGTTTAAGGACCCCTTAAACGTAAAAGATACCCCTTTAATAAGTGAACAAAAAACAAATGAATATATGAAATTAGACAAATGCAAATGAAAAAATATAGAGTTTTTATAGTTAACGATGATACCTGGCAAGAGCACAATAAAGTAGGTATTGCCGCGATAAATGATCCTTTAACTACTCACCCAAAAAATAGGAACGCAAATGCTGCGCGTCAATCAGCCCTTGCAGAAATATCTGGTATACGACCTGGAGACGTCTTATTTTTTAATAGAATGGTTAGCGCTGATCATCCTCCAGAAATTTTGGGCATATACGAAGCTATATCCAAGCCATATTTTGATCCAAAGCCTCTTTTTTTAGCAGCAAAATACGTTGATAAGACCCTGCCATTCCGCGTAGAATTTAGATGCATCCATAACTTCTCAAATTCTGTCTATATTGATGAAATATGGGCATTAAGAGATAAAGGAGCAATTTGGACGCTGCAACAAAGTCGAGGCGACGCTGTAGGCGTACATGCCTGTGTAGGTATCACAAAAATGGAAGCTAAATTTATTGAGCGGCTTTTGAAGGTGAATAATATTATAGAAGGACCCGTAATAAATTATCGAAAACCTGCACCAAACAAAAAAGTATTACCTATTGATTTCCGTACAGACCGAGGTGCGATATTACATTACGAGGCAGTTTTACAGGCATTGCTCCTTGAAGATCTTGCTGACGGGAAGCATAGAGACATATTTGGAGATTACGACGACTTTATTCCAAACCTTTCTACTGGAGCAAGAAAGGAGATTGATATTCTATTACTCAAGTACAATGGTGATGATATCTTATGGTATCAAATCTTAGAGTTAAAACATGACAAATTTACCATGCAAGAGTTACAAAAACTCATTATTTATGAAAAATGGCTAATAAGGGCTCGCGCTGAGAATCCATTACAAATTTATCCGATTGCTATTGCAGCACAATTTAATGAAGAAGTTGTAAATTTTGTAAAAAGGAGAACGGATTACAAAGAGAGGCCGATAAGACTAATCAAATATCACCTTGTTGAGAAAACCAAAAGTATAAGAATGGTAGAAATAAAATGAATTATCAAAAATTTTGCACAATACTAAATAAGCATATATTTCAAGGTGAGAAAAAGGAATTACTAAGAAGAATTGCAGATAGACCAGAGAGGTTTATAGGTTTATTTAGACCAACTAAACCCGGGGCCAAAGTTCTACAATACCTCTTGCAATCACATGAAATTCGGTTTGGAGACGCTGCTGAAGAACTGGTAGATGAAATTCTAAAAGATATGGGATATAAAACTTTACCAAAAAGCATAGTTAATGAAAAAGAAGAAACACTGTCCTTAGACCAATACTTTACAGACGGGAAAGAACACTATTTCGTTGAGCAAAAGGTAAGAGATGATCATGATTCTACGAAAAAACGAGGACAAATGTCCAATTTCGAAACTAAGCTTGAAATCTTATATAAAAACCATGGCTCTCAGTTGACAGGCATTATGTATTTTATTGACCCTGATCTTTCAAAAAATAAGAATTATTATCTCCGGGAACTAAACAGACTAAAGGAGTTTTATAGTCTTAATCTTTATCTTTTTTATGGCAAACAGTTATTTGCTTATTTAAAACATCCAGAGATTTGGGATAACATAATCTTATGGTTGGAACAATGGAAGAGCAGTTTACCAGAGCTGCCAGAGGTAAATTTCGACAGGATGCCTCAAAAAAGTTTCGAGGAAATCAAACATCTGGAGTTGAGATACTGGAGAAAAATTTTAGAGAACGAGAAATTATGGAAACAAGGAATTATTGAGACAATATTCAGGAAAGGAGATACTCTAAGATTAGCCCTAAAATTTTTTGGTGCCCAATACAGTACTCCTTACAGTAGACTATCTAGTTTACTTACTCAGCGATTGAGAGAGTATTTTAATTAGGCATGAAAACCGAAAGTAGTATTTCTCAAAACCCAATTGCCTTTAGCTCGTAAAAAACTAAAAAAGGAGGTGTCTCTGATGCCGTTTAAAACAAAAGGATCCAAGGTAAAAGGTAAACTTGGTTTTAGTGATGCTGCCTACAAAATCCTCAAGGCCGGGTCAAAACCACTTTCTCCCCTTGAAATTACCAAGTTAGCTATAGCTAAAGGTCTTATAAAAACCGAAAGTAAACGGCCTGAGGCAACAATGGGTGCACGACTTGGAGCTGATAACCGCTTTGTAAAAGTTAGCCGAGGAAAATGGAGACTAAAAGGAGAAAAATAAAGATACTAATCCTAAAGAAGTAGAAAGGATAGTCAACAAGGCAGTAGAAAAAGTAAGGAAACTAAATACGATTTGAACGATTAGTGAACGATTCTTTTCTATATTAAGAAATTCAAATGAGACTTCGTAAAACCAATGTTGTGCGACAGCACCAATATCTATAAATAGACAGCGGGTCTATCCCCTTAAACAACCAATGGGCAAACCAATGTCTAAAACTATCGCTATCGCTAACCAAAAAGGAGGGGTTGGAAAAACCAACATTACTTTTAATCTTTCTGGTGCTTTAGCTCAAAAAAATAAAAAAATCCTCTTAATAGATTTAGACCAACAGGGAAATTTATCCTCTGCTTTTTTAGATAATATCTACAACCTGCCCTTAACTGTAGCCGATATTCTTTTAGAAAATGACACTCCTGTCTCAAAAATCATCAATAAAACTTCTTTTGAAAATATAGACATTATTCCTTCTAATATTGACTTAAGCAAAATTGACCTTCAGTTAGCTGGAGAACCGGATGCTCAGTATTTTCTTGCTGACAAACTTAAAGATATAAAAGATAACTATGACTATATCTTAATTGACTGTCCTCCTAGCTTAGGGTTACCAACTAGAATTGGACTTGTCGCTTCAGATGAGGTTATAATACCCCTAGAGTGTCAAGAATGGGCTGTTAAAGGAACAGCCTACCTAAGAGATGCCATTACTAAGATTAAGAAAAGAGCTAACCCTAAGCTTAAAATAATGGGCTATTTAATAAGCAAGTTTGACTCAAGAAGAAAACTTGAGGAAGTCTACCATGACACTATTTTAGAAAGCTTTAAAGATAAAGTTTTTAAGGTAAGCTTAAAAAACAGCGTTAAGTACACTGAAGCAGCCACTTTTAAAAAGCCAATTACGCTATACCTTCCTTCGTCAGAACAGGCCAAGGTATACCATAAATTGGCTCAGGAGATTATAAATCATGGCTAAAAAGAAAGAGTCTATTTTAAGAAAATTTGCTAAAGACACTTTTTCATCTCTCCCTAGCCAAATAGAAGAAAAAGAAACAGAAAGAAAAGGAATAAGAGATGGTACAAAAGGGTTTGCTGGGGCCCGGGTAATTAATATCCAAAGAATAAGACAAGACCCTGACCAACCTAGAAAGACCTCTGATCAAAAGAGCTTAAAAGAATTAGCAGAATCTATTAAAGAACACGGCCTTCTCCAGCCCATTACTGTAGAGTATATGGAGCAGGAGGATTATTTTAAGATTATCAATGGAGAGCGTAGATTTGGGGCAGCCAAGATCACTGGTCTTTCAGAAATCCCTTGTATTATTAAAGATATTGATAAACGCACCCGTCTTATTCATCAGTTAATCGAGAACATTCAAAGACAAGATCTTCCTCCTTTAGAAGAAGCAGAGGCTATTCAAAATTTAATAGATAACCGTCGGATGGAGAATCCAGAATATTCCCAAAGAGAAGCGGCTAAGGATTTAGGTCTTCCTAAAAGTTATGTTAATGAGATGTTAAGTTTATTAAAACTACCTCCTGATATAAAAAGAAGTGTCCGAACTTCGGACACTGTACCCAAATCCTTATTATTACTGCTTATCCGGCAAGGTAATGAAAAAAATATAAGGGAATTTTACAGACAAATAAAAGAAGGAAAATTAACTCTTCAGGAGGCAAAAACAAGACTTAAAACACTTGGAGAAACTAGAGGAAGACCTAAATTTTATGAATATAAATATCAACCTCCTAAAAAAGAATTTATCTTAAAAATTAAATTCACTAAAACCAGGGTTAATATTTCGGAAGTAATTGATGTTTTAAGAAAAACTTTAAAAGAGCTTACAAAAGCTAAACAATAATCCCCTCTCCCCTGCTCTCTAGGTAGATTAAATTATAAAAAGGAGAAATAATGACTTTAAGAGATGTTATCTTAAAAAGCGTTCAAGAACTTATTTTGAAAGGGAAAAATGAATTCACACCAGAGGAGGTTTTTCAAAGAGCCAAAAAACTAGATCCTAAGGTAAAAAGGTCCTCTATCGTAGGCTCAATGACTAGTTTACTGGTCACTATCCCCCACTCTTCTTATCCACCTGAAAAAAGATTCTTAGAAAGAGTTCGCTTTGGAGTTTATAAACTTCACCAACCTAAACCTGAAAAAGAAATTAAACCTAAAAAGAAAAGAAGGAAACAAAAAACCTCCAGTAAAAAACCCTCTGGTAGTTTTGATTTAGATGAATTAACTAAGTCTTTTTAATAGGGAACTTTAATATCAATATTCGGGAACTTTAATATCAGAAATAAGGAACTTTAATATCAATATTCGGGAACTTTAATATCAATTTATCCTCTAAAATGCCTTTGAACAAAGGGTTCTAAGTAGGGTACTAATACACTAATATACAAACAACACACATAGAGATGTGTATTTAATCTCAAAGAAAAATAATGATCAAACATAACCAGATCTCAAAAAACCAAAAACAAAACAGGACAAGCCTACAAGAAAAAGACCAAGAATTACTCATACCAGAGTTTATCAAAGCAGAGGTAAATTTTTTAATGTTTCCATTTTTTGCTCTATCCAAAAAGGGATTAAGACAAAAAATACAAACCGAGTATAAAGATATAATCAAAAAAGATAATCAACAATTAGAAATATCCTGGCAAGTCACTGCTAATATAAAATATGGTTATCCTAGTCCTTTTGACAGGGAGGTTCACAAAGTCATCGAGCAAATTATTGATAGAATTTTAGACAAACAAGGGCAAGTCACAAACCCTCTTTGTTTGGGTTCTCTTTATGGACTATGTAAAAAAATGGGAATTGCTGATTCTGGTAAGAGCAAAAAGACAACTAAGGAGTCTCTCAGGAGGATAGTTGCTACCACAGTAACATCCGAAGGAGCTTTCTTTAGCAAGAAAGTGAAAAGACGAATTAGTGATACTTTTCACCTTTATGATAGAGTAGTTTTTAAAGACGAGGAACTACCGGATGGGAATGTAGCTGATACTAATTATCTTTTCTTAGGAAGTTGGTATCTTCAAAGTATAAATAACTTTTATGTAAAACCACTTGATTATAAATATCTTCAAAGTCTTAAAAGTAAAATAGCCTCAAGACTTTATGAAATTTTAGGAGTAAGATTTTATGGCTTAAAAAACAAAAGACAATCATATGTTTGGTTTTATTATCAAAAACTTTGCCAATTACTACCTATAACTATTCAAAAACATTTCTCTCACGCGAGGACATATTTGGAACCTGCTCATAACGAGCTAATTAAAACCGGTTTTTTAGCTAAAGTAAGATGGGGGGAAGATAAGGGTAGCTGGTTAGTTTATTACTATCCAGGTAGGAGAGCTAAAAAAGAAATACAAAAACGACGGGAGATCAATTTTCCAGATACGGAGCTGCCTCCTAGCCAATCTTTTTTATCTTTGCTAGATTCTAAAGCCCAAAATTTAGTTTGTTACTTCCAAAAAGAGCATAATCAAATTGAAGATTATAAGGTAAAGAAAAAAGAATTAGAACAGGCACAGGGGTTAATTGATCAATACGGAGAAGAAAAAGCAAAATATATTGTTAATTATGTTCTTAAGAAGGCACCTGAGACTAATTATAAGATGAAGTATTTTGGGGCAGTTTTGAATTATACAGAAGAAGCTCTAAAAGTCTTTGAAGAGGAAAAAATTGGAGAAGAAAAACAAAGAGAAAAATTAAGACAAGAGAGGGAAGAAGAGAAACTGCAAGAGAAAAAAGATAAAGAATGGTTAGCTAATCCTCAGTTTACTAAGGAGATGGAAGGCTTTCTCGGTTTCCGGATTAAAAATTTTGAATTTAAGAATAAACGTGAGCCAACTGAAGAAGAAGTAGAAAAATTAAAACGAGAAATAATTGAGAGTGAAAAGGAAAGGGTAACTAAAAAATATAAGAGGTAAAATTAGTTTTATTTTTCTTAATAGATTGCTCAATTTGCTTTGCTAGTGCCTATTTTAGGCCCTGTCCGGAATTCGGACAGTAGTTTTTTTTAACTTTCAAGAGAGAAAAATAACGGGGTATAGTTATTACCTCAACCTCTAAAGTTCTGTGTATAAGGCTCTTATGAGCCCATTTTGGAAATAAAATAGAGTAAATTACCTTATTTTAAAAATAAGGTAATTTTAGGGTAAATGAGGAGGAGAAAGATCGCTTTAAATAAAGTGAAAGAAGCGAGACTGAAGAAAAGACTAACCCAATACGCTTTAGCTAGAAAAGTAAATAGATCTCATTGGTGGGTCTCCAAAGTAGAAAGAGGATTAAGTAATCTTAGTGAAGATGAGAAAATAAAGATTGCTAAAGCCTTGGAAACTGAAGTAAAAGAAATATTTCCTTAATTTAAGAGGTGAAAAGATGGCTAAAGTGTTAGTTGTTTATCATTCTCAGAGTGGAAATACTAAAGAGATGGCTAAGGCAGTTGCTCGAGGAGCAAAGGCAGTTGTTGGAATAGAAGTTGTCCTTAAGAAAGCAAAGGACGCATCCTTAGAGGATTTAGTTAGTTCATCTGGAATTGCTGTTGGCTCAGCGGATTATTTTAGCTATATGACTGGAGCAGTAAAAGATTTCTTTGATCGTACTTTTTATCCGTCTCAAGGTAAAGTTACAGGAAAGCCTTGCGTTCTCTTTGTTACCGGAGGTGGTGGTGGAAGACCAGCTTTGGAAAGCCTGGAGAGAATTTGTAGATCCTTTAAGTTTAAAGAAGTGGGAAAGGTAACTACAGCAGGGAAGCCTTCTAGTGGGGTTATTGCTGAGTGTGAAAAATTGGGAAATCAGCTAGCTAATACTGTAAAGTAAAATGGGGAGGTATAAAACCATTACCGGGAAAATTTGACAGTGCTTTTTTATATGGAGGAAGTAAAAGAATGAGCAATGATTATACAGAGAAGTTTGAGAAATTAGTTAGAGAAGAACAAGACGAAGCAAGAAAAAGAGATGAATTTGAAAGAAAAAAACTGAAAGTAGCTAAAAAACTTCACTCTCAGATTAAGGAAGTGTGTAAGGAATTCGCTCGGATTAAAGGCTGGAAATGTAAATGCACGGGTGCGGAATACTTTGAAATTATAAACCATAAGTCATCATCGGATTCTCTGCCTCGAATATCGGTTTCAGTGCTGGGACATTTTTATAATTCTCCTCGTTCTATTTATATTAATATAGACTGTTCTTGGAATTCACGTTCTGAACGAACAATTTCACCTGAGGAATTCACCAAGAGTCGACTGGCGGATGCAATAATAGAGGCATATAAAGCGTAAACTCTTGGACAATTTAAAAGCATAGAGGAAAGATTAAAAGTCAAAAAAAGAGGAAGAAAAAACAAAAAATAAGGAGTAAAAATTAAGAGGGGGGTAGAATGAACAAAGCAGGATTAGCCGGGGAAGGGGCTAAGGGGAAAGGTGAAGTAAATGAGCACTAAAACCATTAAAGAAAGGGCTAAACAGCTTATAGACAACCTCTCTACTGATAAAGCCAAACTTATCCTTAATCTGCTTGAGCGCTTCAATGAAAAAGAAGAATGGAAAGCTACCACAGAGGGAGGGAGAGCATATCCTAAGTGAGACCTGGAGGCATGAGATAAGCTTGACACCCAAGATATACCATATCTCTAAACTCCCGGGATAGACAAAATCGAGCTAAATCAAGACTTTATGCTGATTACGAAGAGAAAACGCTTTCATAGAGGCTCATAGAGACACTTTCTCAAGACAAGACAACCCATATGACCTAGGTAAAATCAATGCTCCTCTATCAAGAGATTTTTATCAAGCCAGTTGTGAGATAGGGGGATTTTTAGGAATAAGGAGGTGAGATTAACAAATGAAGATGAGAGAAAAGAAACTGGTCATCGTGGGATTGTAGGTAGAGTAGAAAAACAAGGAGGTTAGAAAAATGAATCAAAGAAGATCGAAGGTCTTTCTTGTATGTGTTTTGGTAGTATTTGTATCTCTTCTAGCTCTACAGCAGACCCAAGCCCAAATCAATTCTTCCTCTAGAAATCTTATCAAAGGCTACCGAGGAGCAAAATGGGGAACGTCATTAGAAGAAGTAAGAAGATTTTTTGAAGATAAAGAGTTCGATATACAAGTGGAATATGGTTGGAGAGGTGATTCGGCGGATTTGTTTATTGCGGACGTTATTTTGGGTGAGAGAGTAAGGATAGATTTTCGATTTATTAATGACCAACTTTGTGAAGTGTTCATAACACCTACGGAAATCAAACTCTTTACCTTCCAGGTGTTTGCAGGGAGGGAGGAAGGAGCTGCCGGAGATAATTGGACTTATAAGTTTTTGAAAAAGCTGCTGACAGAAAAATATGGTCTTCCTAAAGAAGTTTGGTTGGGAAAAGTACTATGGGAAGATAGTAAAGGGAATACCGTTAGGTTGTTCGATTCAATGCCCATCCCGATTGTTTATAGATGGGGTAAGTCTGACCAATTATGCTTAGAGAAATTTTGAAAAGAAGGAGGAGGAACGTAAACGTGGGAGGTGGTCGACAAGAAAAACACACACATGGAAGCTCATACAGGCACTTTGTCAGAGGTAAGCAACCTATTGACTAGGGTAAGATTAAAGCTCCTCTATCAAGAGAATTATATCAAGCCAGGTGTGGGATAGAGAGATTTTTAAGCAGAGAGGATAAATAAGCATCTTTTAGGAAGACTTTTTAGGATAAATATACCTTACGCTGTAAACAGGAGGTGATGGAGCGGTGGAAAAACTCCTAAAGCATATCTTAATTGCAAGCGTTCTAAGTGTATGCTTGATGTCCTTGTTGGTCTACCCGGGAAGTTGCCAGGATCCCACTAAGATTGAAGTTCTTTTCTCTCCTGAACAGGGCCAGGAGATCCTTAAAAAACTAGAAGATACCATCCGAGATGCAGAGGAAAGGGTTTATATTCTCATCTTCAGCTTCACCCTAGATGAAATCGCCGAAGCCATAACAGAAAAACACAGAGAGGGACTAGATGTAAAGGTCATCATGGACAAGGGCCAGGCCGACTCAAAGTGGGCAGTAACCGACAAACTAAAACAGGCAGGGATCCCCTTAGTGGTTAAGAAAGGAACCAAGGGCGGGTACATGCACATCAAAGCCCTAATTGCCGATGATACAATTCTTACCGGAAGCTATAACTACTCCAAAAATGCCACTAACCGCAATGATGAAAACTTCTTTGTAATTAAAGACGAGGCTGTACTAGAGGCCCATCTGGCAAAATTTAACCGCCTCTGGGGAGAAGAACTCCCGGCAGTTTCCCCAGAGATAAAGAAGAAGCAGGAAAGAGCTCCCCCCGAGGTCACAGTTTATATCACCGAGACAGGGAAGAAATACCACAGGTTGGACTGCCGCTATTTGAGTAAGAGTTGTATCCCGATTTCCTTGACAGAGGCGAAACGGCGAGGCTATACACCGTGTAAGGTGTGCAAACCCCCTTCATAGCGGGAGAGTTAAAATGAAGAGCAAGGGGCTACTAGCTGCTTTCTTTGGGCGTTCGTCTTTGTTTTACTCCTCTTCTGATACGAGGGCAGGTTATATGCAGGGTGAGTTCCGGATATAAATAGTTATACGCAGCTGTGCTCTAATAAATTAAAACCAAGGAGATTAAATTTATGGAAAAGATATTGAAAGAAGCCAAAGGTGTCGGGGGCCAACTTCAATTGTTGGAAGACAAAATTCGGATCAAGAGAAAAGGCGCCTCCTCATTCATGCTCCACGGGCTGAAAGGAGACAAAGAGATCTTTCTTACACAAATCTCTTCGATACAGTTTAGAAAAGCGGGTCCCTTTGTAAATGGCTATATCCAGTTTGCTTTCTTAGGTGGCCAAGAAACCAAAGGTGGTATATTTCAGGCAACCCAAGACGAAAACACAATCGTCTTTAGAAAAAATTGGCAATCTGATTTTGAAGAAATAAAGTCAATGATTGAAATGAAGATGAAAGAACTAAAGACTAAAAAGACAGTAGGAAGTGACATAAGTGATTTAGAGAAGTTAGCAGAACTCAAAAAAAAGGGAATTATTTCTGAAGAAGAATTTAAAGCAAAGAAGAGGCAAATCCTCGGGTTATAGCCCTTATCTTCGAGTAGCTGAAGTACAATTGGGCTATTTCTACGAAGGGGAATATCACTTGTGGGATAAATAGTGATGAGGACGTCTCAACAAAACCTAATTTTAAACTGTATTTTACTATACAACTACCCTTAACTACGCTCTTTTTAAAGGGTTATTTTAAGATTAATACCTTAAAATACTTAATGCAACTGGTTCTTGGGGGCGTCGGGGTTTCCCTCTAAGAAAGTCGGGAAAACCCCGACTAAAATGAATTTTGCCTAACGGCACTGCGAGCTAACGCTCTTGGGTTCACCCTTTTTACAAAGGGCTCACCGAATTCATTTTAGTCGGTGTCGCTCATTTTCTCAAACCAAAAACCCT
>Ga0315547_1000345_pt1 | contig 48727 bp, 42 predicted proteins | sample SalMarSW160240MG_2_FD_202542 | JGI IMG/M metagenome (GOLD analysis project Ga0315547, IMG submission 202542) | Salt marsh sediment microbial communities from the Plum Island Ecosystem LTER, Massachusetts, United States - Salt Marsh Sediment SW1601-240 ...
GCATATTCTGATATTGCACCGGTTTGTGCCCTTTGGAACAGGTGATTGTGCTTGGGCAGTTCCTGGATCATATAATTTGTATTGCCTCCAGCTTTCAGCGCTTCGGCTATAGCGGTCAAATTCTCCTTGGGCGGAATCTGTAAATCCAGCTCACCGTTAATTGCAAGCACGGGGCACTTGACCTTCATCAAGGTTGGTTTTGGGTCGTATGCTATGAAGAATCTGAACCACCGAGATAATAGCATCTGTAGCTGGACTTCAACAGCTCCTTCGGATGCGCCAAGCGAGTTTTTTTCTTTTTCGCTGAGCTTGCCGAGAGTATCCATCAGCACTTCGCGGAGTTTCTTTTTGGCAACTGTACTATTCGCAGAACGTCGGTCGAGAGCCCGAGGGGCCAGATTCCCAGGGAAATGGCCAGGCCCATCTTTTTCGTCTTTGAGTATTTCGAATATCCGTTCCAAACCGGCTCGCTGCACAGCCAATATCTCGTCACTTGCACCGGCAGCTTTGAGCAGAAGGTCGCTCTGTAAATAAAGGGTTTCCTGTCCGGTCACACCCATGCCGGCCATCAGCACAATAAAAGCGATATCGGTCGCAGACTCCCAGGGAGATGATCGAGAAGCTACTATCGGAGCTACGATTCCTCCCTCGCTGTGGCCGATAAGACCAATCTGTGGCGCCAGCCATCCCAGCGATTTTGGATTAATCTGCTCACGGCTTTTGAGATACTGTAAGCCGGCAAGGACATCCTCTGCTAAATCTTGGCTTGTTGACTCGAAAAGATTTCCTGTTGAGCCTCCAACGCCACGGTCATCAACGCGCAAAACAGCGATTCCCCGGCGTGTCAGATAATCGGCTAACACTAAGAAGGGTCGATGACCAAATACTGTTTCGTTTCGGTCCTGGGGGCCAGAACCGGAAATCAGAATAACTGCCGGAAATGGTTGACCAGAACGTGGTAGTGTCAAGGTCCCGGCTAGCTTTATCCCTGCCTTTTCGTTCTCATAGCCGACCTCTTCTTCAAGATAAGGATACGGCTTGTTTGGCTCCTGAGGGCGATGCAGTTTCGGAACTTCGTCAACATGCTTCAGGACAAGTGGGAAGGAACGTCCGCCCTGCTGCCAGGTGCCTTCGATTGAACCATCCGCTTTCATCTGACCATTGTAACTACCCTGGATGATTTTTGACTCAAGAAACAATTTGCCGTTCTCAAAGGCAACCTTATTCACAGGTATGTTTTCTGCACCCTGGTCGGGGCTATCCATCTTGGCAATAAGCGTTCCATCTGTATTCTTGCTAATCTTGAATACAATCCGCAGCTCTACCACAGAAACCTTCAAAGTCCCCAGCCACACACCCTCTATATCCCCGTCCTGAGTCGGGTCGAAGGATTTGCTTTTTGCTTCTTGACCAAAGGCCAACAGCGAGCTAATCAGTATCAACCCCAAAGAAATTCCGGTTATAGAGATAACTGTATTTTTCATATTTCTTTACCCCTGAATGTATAGTATAACCCATCAAATTTTACTCTACGACAACAGCCGTACCGTAAGCCAAAATCTCCGAAGCACCGCCCATGACCATAGATGTCATAAAACCAAGTCCCACAATAGCGTTGGCGTCCAATCCTTGGGCCTCTTCAATCATCCTGTCGAGGGCTTGTTCTCGTGACTCGGCCATCATCTTCGTATAGTCGGTAATCTCGCCTCCTACTATGTGCCGTATTATCGCCATAATATCTCTGCCGATATGCCTGGCACGAATGGTATTGCCTCTAACAAGCCCTAAGTGCTTTACAATTTTCTTGCCCTCAATGGTTTTTGTAGTGGATAAAAGCATTGCCTTATCTCCTTACATTTCTATAACGGTCTTTCTTCCAGAAATAAACTCTCTCCCGCAGTACCGAGACAAATAGAATTGCTAGGCCGGTTATAAGTACCAGCAGCGCAACCTTCAACATCATCCCTACGGTTTGGTCTCTGATGATTTCCTCTATAAGCTTAAATCCACCGTAGATGGTCAGCAGGATAGCTGCTATGGAAAATACAATCCAGCCAAGGCTGCGCTCTAAACGGTTGTAAACGTTACCCCAGTATTGCTGCCATATACGGTCTTCCGGCTCAATCAAAGTCACGTTATCAGTAAGCTTTTTCAGCTTTCTGAACTCTTCCAGTTCTCTCGTACATTCTGGGCAAGATGCTAAATGATTCTCAAAGGCTCGCCTTTGCTCATCGTCGATTTCATTGTCCAGGTAAGCCATCATCAGGTCTTTATAATTCCGGCAGGTCATTGCTATCGACCTCCTTTCTCACGATCCAGTATTTCTTTTAATCTCTTACGGGCATAGTACAATCGGCTTGTCACCGTCCCTGTGTTGCAGAAGAGAATTTTAGAGATTTCCTCATACGAAAGATTTCTAAAATGCCTTAAAATAATTACCTCTCTATGCTTTTCATCGAGCTGACCTATGGCCTTCCAGATTCGGTCTTTATCTTCATTTCGTTCAGCCACAACGCCAGGGTCAAACGTATCGTGCGCCTGAACCTGAATGTTATTCTCTTGAAACTCGTCGAGCGAGTCTGTTTGTCTGAGTCTTTTTTTTCGCAGATGACTGAAACACAGGTTTCTCAGGATTTGATAAAACCATGGAAAGAATTTCCCCTTGGAGCTGAGCTGTTTGATGTTACGATATGCCCGGAAAAAAGCCTCCTGTGAAAGCTCCAGCGCATCTTCATGGTTGCCTACCAGGCCGAGCGCGATAAAATAAGCATCTTTCATATGTCTTTTCACAATAGCTTCGAACATGTCTTTGGAGTTGCTACGATGGCCCCACATTGCTGGCGTCCCTTCGACTTCGCTCAGGGCAGGCCTGAGCCGTGGACTAAGCCATCCCTTACGGGAGGTCGAAGGAATTGTTTCATCTTCGCAAAAGCTACTCAATTGCTCTTTCTCCCTAACTACGGCCACCGATCAGATCGAGGGCTTTTTACCTTCTGTATAAACAGACTCGAACTGAGATGTTTTTCTTCAAAAAAACTCGTCAATTTTTGCTTCGCCGGCATAAAATATATGTCCAGATATTACGACTCTTTGCATAAAATGCTAACAAAAACCTGCCCGCCGAACCTTCCCACCGTTAGATTCTTTGTTCCATCGTGAGAAACTCTGGGCAGGCGGATCTGCTCGGCTCCGCCTTTGGCGGACCGATCTATTGCTGAAATATGGCTATTTTAATTGACAAGACCAGCCGGCAGGCGTATCATACCGGCATGCGTTATTAAATTAGAAATGCCTAAAGCCCGTTCTCCGTAACACTGCGAAGGGTGAATTTTAAGTGACTAAAGTGCCTAAAACTATGAACTTATAACTTTAGTTCACTTTAGGCACTTTAGACATTTTGCATTTTTATCAGGCTAAAATACTCATGTCAGGTAAAAAATTTACTCATCTTCATTTGCACAGCCAGTATTCACTGCTCGATGGTGCGATAGTCTCCGATGCACTACTCAAACGCTGTAAGAAACTCGGGATGGATTCTGTTGCCGTCACAGACCATGGCAATCTTTTTGGTACTATCGAATTCTACACAAAAGCTCTGTCGAGCCACATCAAGCCGATTATCGGCATGGAGGCATATATAGCTCCCGGCAGCAGGTTCGACAGGACAAAAACAACTATCGCTGATGCGGCATATCATTTGGTAATTTTAGCAGAAAATAACGTCGGCTACCAAAATTTATTGAAGCTTACAAGCGCCGGTTTCACCGAGGGATTTTACTACCGTCCGCGGATAGACAAAGAAATCTTAGCTGAATTGAACGAGGGCCTTATATGTACTTCGGCATGTTCGAAAGGCCAGATTGCAACGGAGCTTGCCAAAGGTGATGAAAAGGCGGCTGTCGCCGCTACTGAAGGCTTTCTGAAGATATTTGGCCCTGAGCGATTCTTTATCGAAATTCAAATACACGAAGGTGATGATGCCGGTGTCCGGCAGGGACTAATCGACCTTGCCGGTAAGATGGGACTCGGCTTGGTTGCAACCAATGATGTACATTTTCTGCAGGAAGATGACTATGAGGCTCACAATTGTCTATGTGCTATCAGCACCGGCAAAAGGGCCGATGCACCTGATAGAATGATTTATCCGCCGGATGTTTTCCTAAAGAGCCCTGAGCAAATGCGGCAGCTCTTTGCCGATAACAGCGAAGCCTGCGATAATACTATAACCATCGCTAACAGGTGTAATGTTGAGCTTGACCTGAAAAAGCGCCATGCACCGCGATTTGGGCCTCCCGATGGAACAACCGCTGAAGAGTTTCTAACCAGATTGTGCTATGAAGGAGCACAACAGCGCTATGGTAAAATCAACGATGAAATAAAAGAGAGACTTGATAGAGAGCTGGACGTAATCGAATCCAAAGGCTTTGCCAGTTATTTTCTCATCGTATGGGACTTTTGCAAGTATGCACACCAAAACAATATTCCTATCGGCGCCAGAGGAAGTGCCGTGGGAACACTAGCAGGATACTGCCTGGGTTTGTGTGATGTTGACCCCATCCGATACGATCTGCTGTTTGAGCGGTTTATGGATCCCCAGCGCAACGAAATGCCCGATATCGATATTGATATTTGTCAGGTCCACCGAACAAAAATAATCGACTATGTCCGCCAAAAATACGGCCACGTTGCTCAAATCATAACCTTCGGAACGATGAAGGCCCGCGCGGTTATCCGCGACATCTGCAGAGTGCTCGGCGTGCCGTTGTCTGAAGCTGACAGATTGGCAAAGCTGGTTCCCTTCTCGCTCGATATGACATTAGATAAAGCGTTAAAGAGCGAGCCGCAGTTGAAAGAATCTTACGAGCAAAATGAGCAGACCAGAAAAGTAATTGATATTTGTAAAAAGCTCGAAGGCCTTGCTCGTCATGCGTCAGTCCACGCCGCCGGCGTTGTCATTGCCGATGAGCCGTTGACAAATTTTGTGCCGTTATATAAAGCATCCGGCTCCGATGACATCATAACCCAGTACGAAGGCCCTATGGTCGAAAAGGTGGGTCTTCTAAAAATGGACTTTTTGGGTTTGAAAACCCTCAGCGTATTGGAGCGAGCCCGACAGTTGGTCAAAGACATTCACAGCGTGGACATTGACCTGGAAAAACTCGATCTTAGCGACCAAAAGGTGTTTGAGCTATTCTCCGCCGGCAAAACAAAAGGAATATTCCAGTTTGAGTCAGATGGTATGCAGAGCATGTTAGTGAAAATGAAGCCGGATCGGCTGGAAGACCTCATTGCCGCCAACGCCCTTTATCGCCCGGGACCTATGATACTGATTCCGGACTATATCGACCGTAAGCACGGCGCAAAATGGAAACTGCCGCACCCCATTATGGCTGAAATCCTTGATGAAACCTACGGCATTATGGTCTATCAAGAACAGGTAATGCAAATCTGCAATCGCCTCGGTGACATACCACTACGGGAAGCCTACGGCCTAATCAAAGCTATAAGCAAAAAGAAAGCTAAAATCATAGCCAAGGAAAGGGAAAGATTCATCGCAGGCTGTGTTGATAAGGGATTAACCAACCAGCAGGCTCGACAGATTTTCGAGCTTATCGAAAGATTCGCCGGGTATGGCTTTAATAAAAGCCATTCGACCCGTTATGCCTTTATTGCTTACCAGACAGCTTACTTTAAGGCTCATTGGCCCGTCGAATTTATGGCTGCTCTTTTAACCTACGAGATGGGCAACACCGAAAAGGTCGTGGTTTATATCAACGAGTGCGGCGAGATGGGTATTGTGGTTTCAGCGCCGGATATTAACGAAAGCGGCGTCGATTTCACGCCTGTTTATAAAGCAGGCTCTGAGCCGAGCCGAAGGGATGACGAGAACAAAGGGGTCATACGTTTTGGCTTAGCTGCGGTCAAAGGTGTTGGCGAAAAAGCAGTTGAACAAATAATTGCTGACCGCGAAAAGGTAGGTCGATTCGAGAGCCTTTTCCATTTCTGTGAAAATGTTGGCTTAAGGGCCGCCAACAAGCAGACAATCGAGGCGCTAATAAAAGCCGGGGCCTTCGATAGGCTCGGTGGAAACCGACATCAAATGACCAAAGGCCTGGAAAAAGCTATGGAAATTGGTGCCGGCGTTCAGGCAGATAAACAAAACGGCCAGATGAGTTTCTTCGGACGGATAACCGGCGGTGCTGATTATTCACAAGACCATAAGAGGTTGCCGAGCGTTGCACCCTGGCCGGAACAGCAAATGCTCGCCTTTGAAAAGCAGGTTCTCGGATTTTATGTCACCAGCAATCCGCTCAGCCATCACGCTGAGACAATAAATCTGTTTTCTACTCGCAACAGCTCACAATTAGTTGAGGCTGATGAAGGCAAAACTGTCGTAATCGGCGGAATGGTAGCCAGAATACGATTCAATGTGACCAAAACCGGCCGAAACGCCGGGGCAAAAATGGCTGTCTTTACGCTCGAAGACCTGCAGGGACAAGTCGATGTGGTAATGTTCCCTGATGTTTTGAACCGGTTCAGCGGCGTTTTGGTTCAGGATGCTGTTGTTTTTGTCAAGGGTAAGCTCGACTGGCGAAGGGAAAAACCAAATATCTTGGCGGCGGAACTGATAGCTCTGGACGAAGTTAGGAACAAATTAGCAGCCAAGGTAAGAATTAGACTGGACGCCAAGGATGTCACGGAAGAAAAAGTGACTGCGATACGCAGCGTTTGCCAGCATCATAAAGGCAAAAGTCCAGTTTATGTGGCGGTGAAAACCGATAAAGGCAGAGTTTATGCAACAGCCGACAAGGAATTGAGTGTCAATCCGGATTTGGACTTCTGCCGAAAGATGCGCCAACTTATCGGCGAAGAAAACTTCCAATTGGCAAAATGAGAATTTTAACTACAGATTTCACAGATTGAACGGATTGGTAGCCGAATATTTTGTTTAGCCGTCACCCCTGTGGTGACGGTTAGTTTTGGTTGGGGGGAGCTTTCACCCTTCGCAGCCCCTAAGGGGCGGAGAACGGAAGCGAAGGATCTCGCTTTAGGAAATAAAAATTATGTGGCTGCCAAAAGATAAAAGAAGGTTATTGAGTTACTACCATTCACAAGTGGGTTGTGCTGGTATATGCCAACGAGACCCATCTGAGCTTGAGAACGCATTACATGCAAAAACCAAGCAAACAAAAGATAGGATTGATGAAAAATATGTTATGAATGTAATTAAATCATTGCGGAAACATGGCCTTATCAAGTCTCAAAGTAAGGTTAGTGATACCGGTCAGATAGAGGTTGAATTGACTCAAGAGGCGATAAATCTCGGCAGGAAATACAGCTCTAAAATTGGTACTTTAGGTGTCTGGTTTACCGAATATATATGGTTTTGGATTGTATTAAGTGTCATAATCAGTCTCATTGGAGTAATAGTTACGATTATTATTGCATAGTCATAGCGGTAGGGTGGGGCTTGCCCCACTATTATCTTATCGGTGGGCTAAAGCCCACCCTACCTTAAAAGTGACACTTATCAAATTTTAGGCAACTAAACATGCCTGAACCTAAGAAGCTGACAGGTAAGTTCGTTGTTCTTGATGGGCCGGACGGCTGCGGAAAGACAGTCCAATTAAATTTGCTCGCTAAATATCTCAAGGGCAAGGAACTGGAAGTGATACAAACCAACGATCCCGGTGGTACTAAGATTGGAAACCAAATTAGCCGTCTTCTCAAATACGATGCTCAAGGTCCTATGGATGTTCAGACAGAAGTTATGTTATTCATGGCTTCGCGAGCACAGCTTGTTATGGAGGTAATTGAACCTGCATTACAAACAGGTAAAGTAGTTTTGTGTGACAGATTTATATCTGCCACATGCGCTTACCAAGGTAGCAGCGGGTACCCCATTGAGAAAATAATTAAGCTTGGAAAATTAGCAGTTGGAGATATTTGGCCTAACTTAACAATAATAATCGATATACCGGTCGAGGAGGGCCTCGTGCGTACTGGACGCAAACCATATCAAAAAACTAAAGTAAACCACGAAGATGCTAACCAGAGTTACTTATTTGAAAACGTTGTTATAGATAGATTCGATTCCAGGCCTTTAGAATACCACAGAAGGGTCAGAAAAGAGTTCCTCAGATTACCAGAATATTACCCTGGAGTTGTGAAAATAGTAAATGGGAGCAATTGTAATATTGAAACAGTTCATGGAAAGATATTGCAGCTTATCTCAGAGGTGAGTTTAACATAAATGTCATTCAAGGAAATTTTTTGTCAGGATAAGGCGATCGCAATATTGCAAAAGGCTTTTGCCTTGGGCAAATGGGCTCATGCGTATATCTTTGCCGGGGCAGAAGGAGTAGGCAAATTTAAGACCGCCCATGAATGGGCAAAGCTGCTTCTATGTAAGAATCCGTCCAGGGAAGATGGCTTCGCCGATAGTTGCATCTCTTGCCGGTCCTGCCAATGCTTCGAAGCCGGCACACACGCCGATTTCAATCACGTCTATAAGGAATTAGTAGAATTCACTAAAGATAATAAGGGCAGAAAGACACCCGTTGACTTGCCCATAGACGTCATTCGAGAGTTCTTGATAGAAAAAGTGCCGACTAAACCGATACTTTCACAAAGAAAGGTCTTCGTGGTCAGCGAAGCGGAAAGGTTAAATGCCGCTTCGCAGAATGCGCTGTTGAAGGTCCTGGAAGAGCCGCCTGCATATTGCTGTATCATCCTGCTATGCACCCGTTTAGAAAGGCTTTTACCTACTACCAAATCCAGATGCCAAATAATTCGGTTCGGTCCGATAGATGAAGATAGGATAATCGAAAGGCTCAAAGAGATGGGCCTTGAGCAACGAAAGGCTCAATACTTTGCCCGCCTGTCAATGGGCAGCTTAGGAACAGCGTGTCGCTGGGCTGAGCTTGAATTGGCTAATGCAAATCTTTATCAAACTAAAGACAGACTGGTAAGCTCCTTAGCCGACTTCCAATTTGCCGATGCGGTGGAGTTGGCCCAGGAGTTTTTGGACGAGAGTAAAAGAATCGCTGCTGTTTGGGACAGTCTTGATAAGACCACAAGCAAAACCGACATAAATCGAAGAGCTCAAAAAACTCTTATACAAATAATAATATCCGCTTTGTATGATGCAATGAGGTTGAATGTCACATCAGAACAAGCTGGGATTAACTTCGAACAAAAAGAACAGATAGGAAAGATAGCCGAACGCTTCAATGCCGAACGAGCCGTCCTAATGATTGAGGATTGCTATAGGACACTGCGCCTGATTGAGGCTGGAGTCAACGAGAAGCTTATTTTCGAGCAGCTATTGTTAAACCTCGCGGATTCTGATATAATCGATTTTGTGCAATATTGAGAAGACCTACACGTTAAACATGATTGTGAACCCCGCGCTAAACCCGTCCTGAGCCGGGTCGAAGGATCGCGGGGCTAAATATTTCTTGTATTTAGCCCCCCAATTCATTGGGGGGCTTATAAAATGATTTATTGTTGGTTTGTCTTTGAGGTAAACTGAATGCCTGAGGTTTCAGAAGTAAAGCCCAAGTGGGTAAAAAATAAAAAAAATATGATGGTTCGCTACAGCCGGATGAGCACGCTCGGCTTCTTCGAGCATAACGAAAGCAAAATACCAAAAATCAGTACCCGCGTGATTGTGGAAACCGATAAAGGTCTTGAATTGGGTTATCTTGTGGGCCAGCTTAGCTCTTACAAAGCCGGACGACTTAGATTAAGCAACGACCAGATAAAAAGTTATTTCGATAACAGCGGTATAGAACTTCCATGCGAGCAGGCTGGTAAATTTGTCCGTTACGCGACCGCTGCAGATATAAATGAAGAGCAGCACCTGAAAAAAATCGCAAGAGAAGAGACAGAATGCTGCAGGCGTTTCGCGAAGGAAATGAGCCTGCCGATGAAAATAGTTGACGCCGAACACATATTCGGCGGCGAACGGATTATCTTCTATTTTATGGCTGACGGCCGAGTGGACTTCCGTGAGCTGGTAAAGAGGCTGGCGCAGGAATACCAGACAAGGATCGAAATGCGCCAAATCGGCTCACGTGACGAAGCTAAGCTGCTTGGCGATGTGGAAAGCTGCGGGCAAGAGTGCTGCTGCAGAAGGTTTCTTAAACTGCTCAAGCCCGTTAATATGCGGATGGCCAAGATGCAAAAGGCTACGCTCGATCCTTCAAAGATTTCCGGCTATTGCGGCAGATTGAAATGTTGTCTTCGCTACGAAGATAAAACCTATATCGAACTTGAAAAACGACTGCCCAAGAAAAATACCAGGGTAAAAACCAAGCACGGCGAAGGCAAAGTTGTCGATAACCAGATATTGACCCAACTTGTTGTAGTTGAATATGATAGTGGCGGAAAAGTTGCTGTGCCTGTCGAAGAAATAGAAATAGTCTCCTTACCAGTACGTGCAAATAAAAAACGAGACAATGCCAGGCATAATACCGAAGAAGACATCGAGGAAAATAAAGAGCAGTAGTAATTAAGGAAATAACATGCCCCGTAAAATCATCGTAACATCAGCTTTGCCTTACGCTAACGGCCCAATACACATGGGGCATTTGGTTGAGTATCTTCAAACCGATATCTGGGTTCGCTTTCAGAAAATGTGCGGCAATCAATGCCTTTACTTTTGTGCCGATGACACACACGGCACGCCGGTGATGATAAGCGCACGTGCCGCTGGAATAAGCCCGGAAGTGCTAATTGAGCGAATGCACAAGGAGCACATAGCTGACTTCGGCAGTTTTTATATCGAATTCGATAATTATTACACAACCCACTCTCCCGAAAATAGATTTTTTAGCGAGCTTATTTTCAACCACTTGAACGAAGCAGGCTTCATCGTTAAACGAGACGTTGAACAAGCCTATTGCGAGAAATGCAAAATGTCACTGCCGGATAGATTCATCCGTGGTACTTGTCCTCGGTGCAAAGCTGAAAACCAGTACGGTGACTCGTGTGAGATTTGTGGTGCCACCTACAGCAGTTCCGAGCTGATTAATCCATACTGTGCAACTTGCAGGACCACACCGGTTTTGAAAACGTCTGAGCACTACTTTTTCAAGCTGGTTGAGCTTGAAAAACAATTAAAAGACCTTATCGCTGGAGGATATATTCAAAAATCAGTGGCAAATAAACTCAATGAATGGTTCAAAGCAGGCCTGAAGGACTGGGACATATCGCGAGATGGACCCTATTTCGGCTTTAAAATACCCGGAGAAGAAAACAAATTCTTCTATGTCTGGCTGGATGCACCAATTGGATATATGGCTTCAGTAAAAAATTACTGTGACGGCAATAACTTGGATTTCGACAAGCTTTGGAACAGTGGCGAATACGAGCTATATCATTTCATCGGCAAGGACATAATGTATTTTCATGCGTTGTTCTGGCCGGCAATGTTAATGGGAGCCAATTTTAAAACCGCCGACAAGCTTTTCGTCCACGGTTTTTTGACCGTAAACGGCGAAAAAATGAGCAAATCTCGCGGAACTTTTATCAATGCCAAAACCTATTTGAAGCACTTGAATCCCGAATATTTACGATACTACTACGCAAGCAAGCTGACCAATAGTATCGACGATATAGATTTGAAGACGGAGGATTTTATAAATAAAATCAATTCCGACCTTGTCGGCAAATTCGCGAACTTATCGTCCCGCTCCGGCCTGATGCTGACGAAAAAATTAAATGGCCGGCTTGGTCAATTAAATCAGAGCGGCGTTGAGTTAATCAATAAGCTCACCGCTGCCAAAGAAAATATTATCGATAACTATGAGAAGCTTAAATTTGCCGCTGTCGTTCGGACAATTACCGCTTTGGCTGACGAGGCGAACCGATATGTCGAACAAAATCAGCCCTGGGTGACTATCAAAAATGATCCGGAAAAAACGCGAGCTACCTTAACCGCTGTGATAAATGCTGTTAAAATCTTGACTATTTATTTAAAACCTATTTTGCCCAAATATGCTGAAAAAGTAGAAAGCTTTCTTAACCTAAACGGATTAAATTTTACAGATGTGGATACGGTGTTGGAGAATCATAAAATAAACGATTTCCAACGGTTGTTTGAGAGGATTGATAAAAAATCGGTCGAGAGCCCGAGGGGACAGGTAAGTGCAATGATTGAAGAAAGTAGAGAAACTCAAGATGCCCAGGCGTCCAGACCTGCGGAAGGTCAGCCACAATCAGCAGAGCCATTCAAGCCGGAATGTTCCATCGAGGATTTCGCAAAGATAGACCTGCGAATCGCCAAGGTCATAAAGGCCGAACCTGTCGCCGGTGCCGATAAACTGCTGCGTCTGGTTTTGGATGTGGGCGGCCCACAAAAAACATGTATGGCCGCTATAGCACAGGCCTATAAGCCAGAGGAGCTGACTGGTAAAACTGTAATATATTTTGCCAATCTGAAGCCCAGACAGATGAGGTTTGGTTTGTCGGAAGGTATGATCCTGGCAGCCGGTACCGGCAGAAAAGATATCTATATGCTTACCGCAGATGCCGGCGTAATACCTGGGCAGAAAGTGCTTTGACCAAAAAATGGTGACTGGTTAAATGGTGGTTGGTTAAATAATTAATTCAACAACCAATGACCATATCAGCTCTGCGGTGAGAAAATCAAAGATGAAAAAGAACATCGAAGAAATTGCCAGGGAAAACGGCCGATATAGTCCCAAAGCGATTAGGTTCGTTTATGAAGGACTTGGCTATACTGCTAAAGAAGTTGCCACTAAGCCTACCCACGTAAGCGGCCATACATTATGCGAGGGACTTAAGAAGCTGGCTATCGAAAAGTGGGGTAGACTGGCAATGCTTGTTCTTAATACCTGGGGCGTTAAAACAACTCGTGATTTTGGTGAAATTGTTTATCTGATGATAAAAAATGAATGGATGAGCGCCCAACCCAACGACACCATTGACGACTTCAACGACCTCTACGATTTCAAAACCGTATTCAAAGATCGATTCAAGTTCTAATCAGTCGGCCTTGAAGAATAATACCAATTGTGATTAATCCTTGTGCCTCACATATTTAAGGCAGCATGTGGATTCAATATATATTGGCTTAGCAGCGTCATAAATCACATCAGATAACCCAGCAAAAGCGCTGTAATTAAGTACGATTGCTATTACATTAACATATAAACATATACCTGTACCTATTAGCAGTTTCTTTTAACAGAAACTGCTAATAGCTAAAAATCATTCGATTGTATTATAGCAATTGTAATTAAATGTTGCGCTTTGCATAAAGGCCGGCAAGACATCCCCCAAGCCTTCGACAGGCTCAGGCGGGGCGCTGCAGTTGAGTCTGCCCTCCATCTGTGCCAAACGCACGAAGCGCAGTAATTTAGTGCAATTGATATAATTTAACTTTTTTGTATATAAAGGCTTGAAACCTCCAAGAAGTATGCTAAAGAGAGGTTCTTATGCGAGCCAAACCGAAATGTGCAAAAGTCAAAACCACTCTATCAAAGATATATCGCAGACTTAGTGTTTAACGGCAAAAAGACCGTAAAGGTAGTACCTTGGCCAGGCTGGCTTTCAACTTCAATCCTTCCAGCGTGCATATTCACGATTTCTTTAACGATAGCAAGGCCCAATCCTGTTCCGGGGGTGACCTTGCCCGATTGGTGCGCGCGATAAAACCGGTCAAATATTTTAGCAAGCTCTTCCTTTGGTATCCCGACACCCGTATCGCTAACCCGTATAACCAGCTCCTGACGCTGGCGATGAGCTGAAACAGAAACCCTGCCCTTCTCAGGCGTAAACTTAATGGCATTGTTGGCCAGATTCATAACCATTGATTGGATCTTACCTTCATCTCCCTGAAGCTGGCCAAGCTTATCGCCAATGTCTGTTTTTAATTGGATATTCTTTTTGTCAGCTAAGTGCTGCAATCCTGATAAGACCTGGTCGATGACAGCGGCAATGTCCACCGGTTCTCGTGCGAATTTGACGGTTTCGGATTCAATACGTGATATTTCCAGCAGCCCTTCGATCAGATTTTTCAAGAGGTCGGATTCTTCATCAATAATAGTTAAAAACTCACGCCTGATTTGTTCAGGCATATTGGGGTCGCGCAGAATCGTGGCGGTATATGCCTTTATGGAAGTCAACGGCGTACGCAATTCGTGCGATACGGATGAAACAAACTCTGTTTTCATGCGGTCGATTTCGCGCTCATGGGACACATCGCGCAGCACCATAACCACGCCAATAAGGGTTCCGCCATCTTTGCGCAGAGGCACAGCAGTAGTGGAGATGGAACAGTTACTGCCATCTTTTGCGATAAGGACGTCTCGGTCGGTTCCATTTTCGCTTTCTCCTGAAATGAGCACTTTGTCAATGGGGCTTTCTAAGGTCTTTTTCGTCTTTTCATCAACGATATGGAGAACTTCATCAATCGCTCTTGCCTGGACCTCATCGAAGCTCCATCCGGTCAGATTTTCAGCTCCTTTGTTAAACAGAATAATTCGTTTCTCGGCATCTACTGCAATGACCCCATCTGTCATGCTGGAAAGAGTTATCGCCAGAAGCTCCTTTTCTTCTGCAAGCTGCTCCGTGCGCTGCTTTACCAATGCTTCGAGATTGTGGTGATAATCTTTCAGTGCATTTTTGAGTTTTTTGTCCGCAATGGCCTTTTCTATTACCTGCGGCAGAATCTTCAGATAATTGCGTTTCATGTCCTTGATAATGTAGTCGTAGGCACCGGCTTTCATTGCCTTGATGGCAATTTCTTCATCCCCTGCACCGGTAGCAAAAACTATAGGCGTATCCGTGATCAAATCCAAAATATCGAAAGCTGTCCCGTCACCAAGAAAGTAGTCAACGATAATGATATCAAATTTGCTGTAGCTCAAGATGTCCTTGGCCTGGGCAAAAGAGCCGGCTATTTTGTAATCGTATGCAAGCCCTTGCTCTATAACCAGCCGCTCAAAAATCATCTGGTCGAGCTTATCATCTTCTATTAACAAAACTCTGTATTTTGTATTTTCCTTAATCTTATCGGTCACTTGGTAACTCGCTTAAAGCCCAGTATTTGTATATAGCGTCGAATGCTTTGATAAAATGATCGAAATCAATAGGTTTAACAAAATAGCCGGCAACGTTCTGTTTAAAGCTTTTATCGATGTCTTGAGATGCTTCGGACATGGTAAGCATGACGACAGGAATCTCTTTTAGCCTTTCATCAAATTTGATAATTTCCAGCAGTTCAAAGCCGTTCATTTTGGGTGTGTTTAAATCCAGAATGATTATGGAAGGCTTTGTATTAGCTTCGGCTTTTAAATATTCCAAAGCTTCTCTACTATCTTTCAAATGGATTAAGTGATTGTGGAAATTAAGATGCTTAAGTGCTCTCTTGACCGTCAAGGCATCTATAGCATCATCTTCAACTAATAGTATCGGCCTGAAGTTCCACATTTTCAACCTCCCTTTGTGGTTTTGGTATTGTAAAGAAGAATGTGCTTCCCTGGCCCAGTTTTGATTCAATCCAAATCCTTCCACCATACAATTCAACGATTTTTTTTACTAACGTGAGACCAACGCCCTTGGTTTCCATTTCTTCTGGGGGTGACAATGTGTGGAAAATTTGGAATATCTTTTCAAAGTTTTCTTCTGCAATGCCTGGCCCATTATCTGTGACACTTAATTTCCAAAATTTGCCTTCCTCGCTGCAGCCGATTTTTACTTGTCCTTGTGGTTTGTCCATGAATGTAATTGCGTTGCTAAGCAGGTTTTGAAATATCTGCATTAGACCATTTCGGCTACATGTAAGGATGGGCAATTCGTTTTCAATGGTAATTTCAATATTGTCCGGCGGAGCAACTCGATAAATTATCTTTTCTATAAGTGTGTTTAGATTTATTTTTTCTATGTTTGTCGTGACACGTCCGATTTGGGAATAACGCAGAATACTTTCTATAAGATTGCTGATTCGTTTTGCTCTGTTGCCGAGCAACTGAATATAGTTTTTTCCTTGTTCATCGAGCTTGTCACCGTAGTCCATCAACAGCCAGTCAGCCAAAGTTGCAATTCCTCGGATTGGCGCTTTTAGATCGTTAGCTACAATGTGGATAAAATCTTGAAGTTCCTTATTGTTTTCAATACCCCCCATGTTGTAAACCTCCTTTTCAAGGTGAAATCGATAAGAACGCGGCTTTAGCTGCTTTCGCTTTTTGCATACTTCTGAAGTTTTTTTCTGATGGTCTTACCCAACTGCATTGGGTCAAATGGCTTGGTTATGTAGTCGTCGGCACCTTCACACAAGGCTCGTCCTACATCAGCCATCATTCCCTTTGCTGACAGCATAAAGACCGGTATATTTTCCGTTGTTTTGTCCTGCTTAAGTCTGGATAGAACTTCCAATCCATCCATATCCGGCATCATCCAATCCAACAGAATCAAGTCAGGCTGTAATTCTTTGGCAAGCTCGGTTGCCCTTGGTCCATCTTTGGCTGAGTGCACTTGGAAACCATCCAGCCTTAAATTGTATTCTAAAACTCTGCGGATATGCTCTTCGTCCTCTACCACCAATACGGAAATCCGCTCATTCATTATTTAATCTCCTCTTAAGTCTCAATGGAATTGCCATCGAATAGATTCGAATCTCGTGTTTTGCCAGATTTTTCATGGTTCGTCATAGCTGTTTTGTTCCAGCATCGAATCCGCAGAAAAGTCTTTGGCAATATTCCTTACCCCCCAGTTCAAGGACCCCCATAATCGAATGGTCTTGGACTGTTACTTGTTCATAATTATCGTCATATAAGGAGGGTAAAATCACATAAGAAAATATTTTTTGTGGGTCCAAGGCCAAATAAATTCGTTTTTTTAATCAAATTTCGAAACTTTTTGCCGGCAACAGGCTGAACGTGATGGTGTCTGTTTTCGGTCGGCGATGAGTTATGGCCCACTAAAAAGTGGATAAATACCTACTCCTGATAATCCGATAACCACTTACGAAAGGAAATCAGGCTATCAGAGGCTCTGCTTTGCGGGAACTAAATCATGGTGAAGTGTACCAGGAGGTCAGGATAGTAGGAAAAAAGACGGTTGGCAGATCGTTCTTCTGATGCCCTGATAATCTGATCGCCACGGCCTGTTAACCTGATAACCAAATGCGTGACAGCCCCAGGTGCAGATTCGAGATGGCCGTGTATGGGCCTCCGCTTCGCGGGTGTCATATCTGGCAAAACACATAATTGGGTCATGTGCCTTGACAATTTGCCGTGCTTGTCATATTATCGATATTTGACGGTCCGCCCCCCTACTTTCCTGCCTGCCGCCTCGACTCGCGTCGAGAGACGCGGAGGCAGGCGAAAGCAAGAAGGGGGGTAGATTATTCTTCTGGCGACAAAGAGGATGTAAGCATCAATGACCCAAAAAATAGCCATCTTAGGTTCGACGGGATCGATTGGCAAAAATGCTCTGAGGGTAATCGATGCACTTGGGCCGCAGTACCAAATTATCGCATTGAGCGCTCACAGTAGTGTCGAGCTTTTGGCTGAACAGGCCAAGCGATATAAGCCGAAGTATATTGCTGTCACTGATGCTGATTACGCATCGCAGCTTGCAGAGATGGCTGATGATTTAGACGTTAAGATTTTAAGCGGGCCGGACAGTTTGATAGAGCTCGCAGAGCTTGAAGAGGTCGATATCGTCCTCAGCGCAGTTGTTGGGGCTGCGGGATTGCCCTCGGTTCTTGCAGCCGCCACGCATGGTAAGAGACTTGCCATCGCAAACAAAGAACCGCTCGTTATTGCTGGCGAGCTGCTTACCAAAACCGCAAAAGAAAATAACAGCACTATCCTGCCCATAGACAGCGAGCACTCAGCTATCTGTCAGGCCTTACAGTCGGGCCGGCACGAAGAAGTCAATAAAATTATTCTAACAACTTCCGGCGGGCCGTTTAGAAAACTAACTTATGACGATTTGCAGAACGTCACACTGGAGCAGGCACTTTCGCACCCGGTCTGGGATATGGGGCCGAAGATCACTATCGACTCTGCAACTATGATGAACAAGGCATTGGAAGTTATTGAGGCCCACTGGCTTTTTGCTATGCCGGTGGAAAAAATCGAGGTGATAGTGCAACCTGAATCGATAGTTCATTCATTAGTAGAATTTGTAGATGGCTCGATTATAGCACAGCTAAGCGAGCCTGATATGTGTCTGCCTATCCAGTATGCTTTGACGTATCCTGCTCGCGTTGCCGGCATCGGAAAGCATCTACGGCTGGAAGAGATAGGTAAGCTTACATTTGAAAGACCTGATTTGAATAAGTTTCGTGCACTGTCATTAGGTTTCGAGGTCGCGCGTATAGGCGGCACCGCTGCTGTTGTTTTTAACGCTGCGAACGAGGCTGCGGTACAAGAGTTTCTGGCAGGTAAAATTAAATTTGTTAATATTGTGGAATTGATAGAGTACTGCCTGAATAAACATGAAGTTAAAAAAGATGTATCCCTTGAAGAGCTGCTCCAGACGGATGACTGGGCCAGAAAAGAGGTCGAGGCGCAAGTGCACAAGAGCATAAGGGCATAAAGAAAATATCAAAATCCGAAATCTAAAACAATGAAAAGCACCAAGCACTGAATTCTAAATCCAAAACAAACTTGTCCTGAGCTTGTCGAACGGATTCAAATGACAAAAATCCAAATAACCAAAACAATGAGTTTTGAAAATTTGAGCATGGATTCGGCAAGCTCACCACAAGTTTGAATTTCAATATTGTTTAGGATTTAGGATTTAGAATTTTAATCTAATACGGAGCTGTTTGATGTCTAAGTCGAAGCGTTTATTGAATAAAAACCTGCGAGGACTTTTTTGGATTGCGGCCTTTGCCGCAGCTATATATCTGATTGTTCGGCACATTAGCGTTTTTGGCAATGTACTGCTGGTGCTGTTTGGATTCGGAGCAGTCGTTATCGTACATGAATTTGGTCACTTCATTATCGCCAAGCTGTCGGGTATAAAGGTTGAAGCTTTTTCCATTTTCATGCCACCGACCTTACTGGGCGTTTGCAAAACAGAGGATGGCTTTCGGATTCGATTACTACCGAAATTATTTTCCGGAGAAAATGATGAGTCGGATGAGCCTGCCTCCGGCGGGTTAGACATCAAGCTGGGCAGTAGAGGAAAAGCCGGAGAGACTGAATATCGCATCGGCCTTATTCCGTTCGGCGGTTATGTAAAAATGCTGGGCCAGGATGATACGGGGCCTATCAAATCCAATAATGATCCACGTTCTTTTTCTAATAAGCCGGTCAGCACACGAATCCCAGTTATAGCAGCAGGAGTTACCTTTAATGTTATAAGTGCCGTTATAATTTTTATGATAGTTTTTCTTATCGGGATAAAGCTGCCACCTGCGGTGGTTGGCAATGTAGTGCCGGATTCGCCTGCGGCGCAGGCGGGTCTGAGGCCGGGTGATGAGGTAATTGAAATAGAAGGCAAAAGTAAGGACCTTGACTTCAGCAATATTTTAATAGCAGCTGCTTTGTCGGATGAAGGTGAAGAAGTGCAATTAGAGGTAAGGCACCAAGATGGCTCTGAAGAAGGCGTTGCACTTGTGTCAAAACGAATGCCCGGAGGGCCGATGAAGGTTTTTGGTATAGTTCCACCAATGACTTTAACCATAGCGGATGTTTCTGACGCTAATGCTTTACATGAAAAAACAGGCTTGCTTCCCGGCGACCGTATCAGAGCTGTTGACGGAAGGGATGTGCAAAGCCATTGGGAATTGGAGGAAATTGTCGAGAATTCTCTTGCTCCGGAAGTGACTTTGTTGGTTGAGCGGACTAATCAGGCTGGCCAATTGCAGTTGGTTGAAAGCAAAATTGGACTGGAGTTGATAATATCGGATAGTACCGGGTACATATATTCTATGGTGCCGCGGTTTCGGATGGAAAATTTGAGTGTTGAAAAATCAACTTGGATGAAAATTTCAGCTAAAGTACGGCAGCTATTAGAGAAGATGGGCATTATGGAGGAGGTGGAGGCGAAACCGTTTTTGCAAAGTGGTGATATTATTTTGGGTATCGGTGAAGTTGTATGCCCGATATTTGAGGAGTTTCGTGAAGTTGTAAAGAATTTTGAGAATAAGGAGTTGCCTATAAAGGTGTTGCGAACCGACGCTAATGGTATTGAAACGAAGCTTACGATTAGTGTCACACCAAAGCGAGACCCAGATATTAATGAAGCAAGAATAGGAATTTCATTTTCCACTTTTAAAATGTATGATTTTAAACATCCGATTATTGCAAAAACTGTTGAAGTGGAAGGAGGATCTGCTCAACTGGATATTCCCCGCGGAGCGGAAATAACGGCTGTAAATGGAGTAGCGGTATCGAGTTTCTACGATGTTATAAGACAAATCCGTCGCCACGCTGGCCAGCGCATTAAGATTGATTATGTTGACGGCAAGACAACAGGCAGCGTCTTTTTAGATGCAGTTAGTAGCAAAGAATCTATCAACGTAAAATCTACATTAGCTGAATTCGTTCCCTTCAAGGCTTTTGAAATAACCTATCGGGCAAGCGGGCCGATACACGCCATTACGATGGGCTACAGAAGGACTGTTATGTTCGTAGCTCAGACGTACCTGACACTAAAACGCCTGGTTGGAGGAGTTGTCAGTCCCAAACATCTTATGGGCCCTGTTGGTATTATGGCGTTTAGTTATCGCCTTGTTGCAGAGCAGCCATTGGTTGACTACATTTACCTTCTTGGATTGATAAGCGCGGCTATCGCTGTGTTTAATCTGCTGCCGCTGCCGCCTCTCGATGGAGGTTTGATTGCTCTTTTGTTGTTAGAAAGAATCAAAGGTTCAGCGTTAAGTGAGCGGACCCAGGGAATCATAGCTTATACCGGATGGGCACTTATAGGAACCTTTCTTGTTTATGTAACATTTAACGACGTTGTCAGGAGCTTTTTTAGCTGAGTGGTTAAGTTATGGGTGAAAAATATCACGTTCTTATAGCCGGAGAAAGGATTGGAGAGGTTACAAATGCTATTAAACAAGCACAAAAATGAAAAACTCAGGAATGCGGATAAGAGGATTTACGAGTTGGTTAAGGGAGAATACCAAAGGCTGTTAAGCAGCGAGGAATATCACAAAGGCATATTTGGTGCCCTCGTAGAAGAAGACCCCGAAGTTAACCGGCTGATAGCGAATGAGTACGAAAGGCGTCAAGATACGCTACAGCTTATCGCTGCAGAGAATCAATGCTCGATGGCCGTCTTAGCAGCTCTTGGCTCAATTGTTCAAAATAAAACAGCCGAAGGTTTTCCAGGGGCCAGACTGCACGGAGGCTGTCAGGTTGTTGACGAGGTGGAGAAACTGGCCGTAGCCAGAGCCAAAGGGGCCTTTGGTGCGAAGTATGCAAATGTTCAGCCGCATTCCGGCACCGCAGCCAATCAAATTGTTCTTACCGCTTTGCTGGAAAGTGCAGATAAAATACTTAGTCTCGCCCCCGACCATGGAGGACATTTTTCACACGGTGCAAATGTTTCTTTTGCCGGAAAATTTTTTAATGTAGAAAATTACTACGTTGATAGCGACACTTTCCTTCTGGATTATAATGCTATAAGGGAGCAAGCGATTGAATTTAAGCCGAAACTGATGATATGCGGTGCCAGTGTTTATTCCAGGAAGATAGATTTTAAGAGGTTCAGAGAGATTGCAGACGAGGTAGGAGCCTATCTTCTGGCGGACGTCTCACACATATCAGGTTTAATAATAGCAGGTGCTCATTCTTCGCCGGTAGATTATGCGCATTTTACAACGTCAAGCACATATAAGCCGGGAGGGCCACGAGGCGGCCTGATAGTAATGGGCAAAGATTATGATAGACGAGGTACGAGGGACGAGGGACGAGAGACGAAATTGTGGGAACATATTCAAAAAGCAACCTTCCCCGGCGTGCAGGGAACGGTTTATTTGAATAATATAGCGGCTAAAGCAGTTTTTTTCAAAGAGACCCTTTCGGATGAGTATAAAGTAAGGCAATTCAAAATTATAGAAAATGCAAAAAGTCTTGCAGCTCACTTGCTGAATTTAGGATTCAATGTGGTAACTGGCGGGACGGACAACCACATGATTATTGTAAACATTGCTGATTTCAGGGACGGTTTAACGGGTGTCACAGCCCAAAAGTGCCTTGAGCAATGCGGCATAGTTGTCGATAAGATAAACCTTCCTTATGATAAGAAAACCTCTGCAATTGGTAGCGGCCTTAGAATAGGTACGCCGATTGTAACAAAAAACGGGATGGGGACAAGAGAAATGCAGATTATGTCGGAGTTAATGGAGGCCATCCTTAAAAAGATTGAGATAATAAGCGATAGCGAATATAAAATAGATGAGTCTTTCCGGGTTGAGATAGCAAATAAAGTTAAGCAATTATGCGGTAGATTCCGTATAAGGTAAGCTCTTGCGAATTCAAAACAATTCTACATCAATCACATCATTTTATGATTGATATTAGCTCTTGTTATTTCCTCCGGCTTATGGAACACCCAGTATAGCTGAAAAACTGCTCCTATGACGGCCATCAAGATTGCGTTTGAAAAGATTATCATCGACATCAAAAAAGCAGAAGACGCATCCACTTTGTATAGGGCTAATGTGCCGATGAGTGTAGCTTCTCTGACGCCAAGGTTGGCGATAGATATGGGCAAGCGTCCCAGCATAAAAACCACAGCGCTCTGCCATACCAGCACCATGATAGGAACATTTATTCCGGCTGCTTCTGCAGCAAAGATATAAATTGTAGTGCTGACAACTGTTGTGCAGAAAAACTCCAGTGCAAGAATTTTAAGATGGAACGACAACGGAGATGTCTGGAATACCGAAAGTTGTTCCAGGATTCTCCTTCCAATGTCACTGAGCGACCTCGACAAATAATTTAGGATATGCGAAAGTCGGCTGGTCAGTTTCGGCCCGAATGTACGGTTCAATAGGGATAAATAGATAAATGTCAATAAAGCCAGCATTACGGAGCAAATTGCAGGTAGCTGCCAGGTGCTGGCTGGATTCGTTGCGATCAGAGCAATCAGAGCAGTTGTACTGACCAAAATAAAAATAATAAACTGGTTGTAAACCATACTGCTAAAGACGTTACTTCCTTTGCCCGTGTGCCGCTTAAGAATATACCACTTAACGCCGGTACTCAGAAGGCCCGGCATAATCAGACTGTAAAGCATCGTAACCGCACTGGCACCGAATATCTTTATACTGTCAACCTCACAATTCTGCTTTTTTAGAATAAAACCCATTTTTACAGAGCGGAGCCAAAAAGCTAATATTGCTAACAGCCAAACAATTATTAGAAACTGCCACTTGGCGGCTTTTATTGATCGGCCCACCTGTTGTAAATCAATTCGACTTAATACCAGCCAGAGCAAAACCGCTGTTACTGATAACCTCAGCAGGGATTTTAATATCTGTTTTGTGCGATCTGCTCCGCCCATGGTGGACTGTGCTTTAACTCCAAACAAACTCGTTTAATAACTCCATAAGCTTCTCGCTGCTCGTATGTACCGATGCCCTCTTTGGTATAGCTTTGCCGGCTGTTGTAATAGAAAGAATCTTTGCCACCTTCGGGTCATCGTCCATTTCAGCCAGGTACAAATAGTTTCGGTTGCCAATCAGCTTATTAAACTCTTCCACCTTGTCATCATATATAAGATTCATCAGAGCAACGCTGGCGATATAAGTAAATATCGCTACGTGCATCTGCGCTGCTATCACAAAATCAAATTTTGAAAATAAATATATCAATTCTTCCGGCAGAAGATGATTCTCACCTTTCAACATTGTCTGCGCCGGTTTTCCGCAGAGCTTTGCTATCTTTGAGGCGAAATTCTGATTGGTATAGTTTGTATATGTCAGTATGGTGTAGCCGTTCTGCTCAGCGAATTTGCTAACGTAGTTTAAGAATTGCCTCAATGTATTTTGAGGGTCTGCAACGTTTTTTTTGATAAACATAAGCTCACTTAGGCCAAGCAATATTTTCTTGCCGGCCGGCCAGGATTGCAAGATTTTTTCCGCTCTTACAGTTTTCTTCGGTTCTAACAAAAACGCAGGACCTGCGCCTAAGACAATTTCTTTATCGGTGCATTCGGAGAAGATTTTTTTGCTTAATTCATCGCGAGCACTGACTACTTTGGCATTATTGAGAACGATTTTCGTCATCCAGCGCGCCATTCTTGAATTCAGATGCGAACATCCCACGGCAAATATCAACGCTTGCTTGCCCAACAGCTTAAGCCACAACGTAATGATAAAAAGATTCAGCAGATGATTGAACGAAATATCAAAAAGTCTGGTATCGAAAAATATGCCACCTCCTCCAATAATGATTTTATCACTTTTCGCAAGTATCAGCAGTGTCTTAGGCCCGATGTAAGAAGTAAAACCTCTCAGTATCTTTATATTCATCCCGTCTTTAGCCTGGTCGAAAGACTTTTTTTTATCTTTTTGATCTGTGACAAGATCGCCCAGGTACTCCTTCATTTGGGGGACATCTTTGGTGAAAATGTACACAGTTAGCCTGCCCCCTGGGGGCTTGCCCCTTAGGGGCTCTTCTTCGGCTCTTGTTTTAAGTTGAATAAGCTCCGAGCGCAGGATGGCAAGGTCGCCCTTATTTCTCCCACTGAATGAACCTAATATTGAGATACGCCTCATATATATTGTCCGACACTAACTGTTCTCTAAACAAGCTGACCTAGCAACAAGGTTTTTGTAAATGTTTTCTATTTGCTGCAACTGCATTTTTCCGTCGAACTTGCGGCAGAATTGCTCAGCGTTCTTGGTCAGTCTTTCCCGCAAAGGGCTGTCCCGCACAAGCCTGCTAACGGCATCAGCAATATTCTCTGCGGTTAAGCTGTCCAACAAAATTCCGGTTTGCTCATGCCGAATCAATTCAACCAAACCTCCAACCGGTGAGGCAACGACAGGTATTTTCATTCGCATAAACTCGATAGCTGAAATACCAAACGCCTCCCGTCTGCTGGGAATAACAGCGATATCAAACGCCTTTATAGCTTCCGCTGAATTTTTACATATCCCGGTAAAGATTACCTTTTCTTTCAGGTCTAAGCGAAGAACCAGTTCTTCAAGCCGATTTCTTTCTGCTCCGTCACCTACAATAACAAAGCAGAATCGCCGGTCCTTTTCAGATAAAATCGCGGCGGCCTGAACAAGCAAATCTGCTCCCTTGCAACGGTGGAACCTTCCCATAAATCCTATGACTATTTTACTTTCGTCAATTCCAAGAGCATCCCTGGCCTCGTTTCGATCGTAAAGAGCGGGGTCAAGCCGACCGAAATCAATAAAATTACTGACTACGGGTACTGAGATCTCAGCAAAATCCACAGTCCGCAGCAAAGCCGCTTTCGTTGCCTGCGAATTGGCAATTACTATCGCTGCTCTTGAACCAAGAGTTTTTATGAGTAAGCGATAGACAAATCCGCTTCGGCCACGAAGAATTGGGCCGTGCTCGTGGAGGATTATTTTACTACTGCAAAAAAAGCTCGCCAACAAGCTGCTGATTATCGATTTTTGCAGGTGAGCGTGTATTATATCTATTTTGTATTTCTTACATAGCCTTGCTATAGCAAATGCAGCAAAAGGATTATATCTATGGTATGTCAAGCTGATAAGTTCGGCTTTGATCGGCAGGGCGTTAGGATTTGTCCTCAAAGCGCAAACAAAAGTCTCGAAGAGCCGTCTGTCCGTCTTCTCGGCAATATTTTTGACGACGATGGGTGCACCACCGTAGCCTAAATGGTCTATTACATGTAGCACCCTTATTCTCATTTTAGACTTTCATAGATTTTCAAATATCTTTCGGCTACGGAGCTCCAGCTAAATTTTTCCGCTTGCTGTCTGGCCGCAGTGGACATCTTTTTGTGGGTTTGCCGGTCATCGACTAACTGCTTAATTGCGTCTGCGATTTGTTTTGCCTGCGCTGTCTCGACTATAAAGCCGTTATCTTTTATCAGCTCTTCGACACCTTCGCAACGAGTGGTGACAATAGGTAGGCCCGATGCCATCGCTTCCAGCATGGCATTGCTCATTCCCTCCTGCATTGTGGCGCTAATGAAAATATCATTTTGACGATAGACATCCGGCATCTTTTCAGCATCAATTCTGCCGGTTATCTCAATAATGTCACTGAGTTTTGCATCTGCCACAATATGTCTGAGCTGCTGCTCAAATTTTCCGCCGCCAACTATAGTGAAATGAACATTATACCCATCCTTATTCAATATATTGACTGTGTCTATCAGCATTTCCACGCGCTTGGTGACGGATAATCTTCCAACGGTCAGGAGATTAGCCCCCGGACCTGTGCCGGGGGCTAAGCCCTGCCCACAGGTGGCAGGGCTAAAGTTGTCGAGGTCAACACCGTTTGGGATAACGTCGATCGAGGCCGACGGTAGAAAACGCAGAGCACGCTCTTTTAATCCTTCACTACAGGCCACCAAAAAAGCGGCATTTCTCCAGATCGGCTTAAATAGCAGGGGGGCAAGAATTTTATAATCCAGCTTTAACCTTGCGTGCCGTCCCGGCACATCCGAGCCGCGAAGCGAGATTATATAGGGAAGTTTCTTTGCACTTCGATAGCACAGGTAAGCCGTGGGGAACCCAAAAAACGAATGAACCAAATCATAATTTTTTTCCTGCAGCAACTTGCGGTAATAAAATTTAGCCTTGAACAGCCACTCAATGACTTCGGTCTTGCGCCAGAAGTGAAGGTCCTTTTTGTGAAGGCCGATTTTATAAATATTAATATTGTCGGAGAATTCTTCGACAAAAGTAACCGGCTGCTTGCCCCCTAAGGGCGCCGCCGAGGTTAATACATCGACCTTCAGGTCGTCACGGCCGGCATATTGTTTCAGCAGACAGAAATGTGCATGAGCTGCTCCGCCGCCGATGGGCGGAAATTCAAAGTTGAGCATAAGCAGGTTTAATTTCGACACAACTATTGCCTAAGACCTCACGTAAAACGCGAGTTTGGAAACCCCCCAATAAATTGGGGGGCTAAACATTTAGCCCGCCTTTTAGGCGGGGTCTTTTACTGGGGAACTTTTCAGCTCAAATATAACGAACTGGCTGAATGACTGAATAATTTTGTAGTTTTTCATAACATATTCTCTAAACGGCTTCATCGCTCTGAAACGCCCAGCCTCATCAGAGTCAACGTTTTTTGTAAGCCACTCGGCGTAGGCCTCATCCGGATTAGCGGCTTTTGTAATTGCTCTTTTGAGGATCTGCTGCTGCAGAAGCGGAAAGAGTTCCAAGGGAGGTCTGCCGTCATAAGGAAAATGTCTGTTATGAGTATCGACAATAAATCTCGGTGGCTCCTTCTCGAATTCAGCCAACAGCCCGGCTACCATTTCCGCCAACGCATCCGGCGTTTTTATGTGCATTGTGCTGGTAAAAGCACGGGACGCGGAAGATAACCGCTGGGCTTTAACATATATGCCCGGCACCCAGCCCCAAACGTAAATCTTATCCGACGGCTGCGAGTTTGTACGGATATATTCACCAACCATCTGCCAGGGATAATCCGGATTTCGGGAGATTTCCCTGTATTTTTGCAGGTAGCCTCTTGATTTTTCGCCATAGCTTTGCCCACTATACGGACTTTTTTCCAAGCCAAAGAATATTTGCCATGACAAAGCAATTATTAAAAACAGACCAAAAATACCTAATATAATCCACACGGTTTTATTGACCGCAAATTCGATTTTGTCGCTGTAGATCGCTATCAAATATCCGCCTAACATTGCAGCCGAGGCATTCAGAGGCAGGTAATACTGCTCATAAGAATGCGGACTTATCCAGACAAAGGCCATATCCAGTATCCACCAGAGGGCAAACAGCAGCACAAAGCGGTCGTATGTTTTTGCCTCTATTTTCTTTGTTGAGACGACCTGCCAAATCATACGTATAACTCGTGCGACAATCGCCCCGATAGCCAAAGCAATAGGCAGCACAAGCACGCCATAGTATCGCAATACTATCGGCCATTGTTTCGAAAAGGGCACAAATTTTCGGCTTCCCCCGACATAATCCGTTGCCGGTTTAGCTTGCAGGTCAGGCGCTCCGCTTGGCAGCATCTTTCCCAGCGTCCGCCAGATAAACGAATAAGGTAATGTGGTTTGTACGTTCCATGCCAAAATCCATATATAAAGCGGCATAATTGCTGCTACTGCACCGGCTGACAGCAGTAAAATATCAAAACCGGTCTGTTTCCAGGCCCTGTTTTTCAGGATCGGTTGTAGGATTACAAATAGGCCGATTGCTCCAATAGCCGAGACGCCGGTTGGCTTAAATAATGGTGCCCAGCTTAGAAAAGCCCCCGTCAAGAAAGCAAACCACCAACGCTCACTAAGCTGATAGAGAACAAAACAGCTTACGCCCATCACCATGCAAGCAATCATATATTGCTCTTTGACGTTGCCGAATTTTGCGATTACAGGCGCAGAAAGATAAGCAGAGGCCACAATAACACCGACAGCAGCAGGCAGAATCGAGCCGAACAACTTCCACATCGCTGTAAACATAAGCAGTAACGCGGCGGCCTGCATGATTGCCTGGATGATTTTCGGGCCGGTGTCATTAAAGCCGAACAGCCGAACACCCAGGATATTGACCAGCAGAGTTCCCATCTGAGCACTCGGTTTTTCCTCGACACCGATTTTAGCCCCTTGGAGGATGTGAGCGGCTGAATAAACATACGCTCCGCTATCGAAAGGACCAGGGGAGCTAAGCTCAAAATATTTACCAAGAGAAAATGGAATTGTCGCCAGAATCGCAATTATGATTAAAACTGCAATCCGCTGGTGACGAGCTTTTCTTTTTTGCAGAATGGCCAGGCCCACTTGTTCGCCGGGCGATATAACTTTACGAGCCGGTGGTTTTATTCTTCTTTGATGGCGTCTTGTGTCTCGAATGGGTTTACTCATATTTGTTATCCCTCTTCGGTGGACGATTCGAGAATCTCTTTGATGACGTAAGTGGGACGGTTTTGTGATTCGTGATATGTTCTGACTAAAAGCTCAGCCAACAGACCCATCAATATAAATTGAATGCCAATAACGAAAAGCAGGATTGTTAAATACAACAAGGCATTGCCGGTCATATCTCTTCCTTGTAGAATTTTCATTAAAATAACCACCAAACCCGAAACACCCCCAAAGAAAAGCGCCAGAAACCCCCAGCCGCCGAATAGCTGATTCGGCTTAGTAGAAAAACTGAGAAGAAACTTAACGGTAATAAGGTCTAATATCACTTTTACCGTCCGCTCCAGGCCATATTTGGTGGTGCCGGTTGTTCTCGGCCTGTGGTTGACTACAATCTCAGCGATTCTGGCTCCGCTCCAACTGGCCAAAGCCGGTATAAAGCGGTGCATCTCTCCGTACAGTTTTGTCTCCGCCAGGATTTCTTTGCGGTACGCTTTTAATGTGCAGCCGAAATCGTGGAGCTTAACGCCTGTAATTTTTGAGATTAGCCAGTTGGCGATTTTCGAAGGCAAGAGTCTTGTAATGGCATTATCATGTCTTTTTTTTCTCCAGCCGCTTACGACGTCAAATCCTTCGTTGAGCTTATCAATCATTTTCGGTATATCCGCGGGATCGTTTTGCAAATCGGCGTCAATCGCTGCGATGATTTGACCTCGTGCGTGTGCAAAGCCGGCACTGAGCGCTGCTGTTTGGCCGAAGTTTTTACGAAAGCAGATAACCCGAATCCGGGCGTTGGCTTTCTGCAGTCGAGTTAATATATCGAAGCTGTTATCGGTGCTGCCATCGTCAATGAATAGTATTTCATATTTGTACTTGTTGTCCAGGGTCTTTGTTATTTGCTCATAAAGCGGCTCGATGTTGTCCTGCTCATTCAGCAGCGGAACTACTATCGAAACTTCAGGACCTATTTTGTCCATACTTTTCTCCAAAGAGAGTAGGTAGGGTGTGCATAGCACACCATCAAAATAATGGTGGGACTTCGACAAGCTCAGTCGAATCGCGGAGCCCACCTATATAAAAACATAATAATAGTTAAAATATCGGCTGTAAAGTGATATGGGGTCAGAATAAACTGCTAAGAGGCATAGTGTTTATAGTTTGTTGATAAAGAAAGTGTCCGATATTATTATCGTTCGAGAAGAAATCTTTTTTAATTTGTGCTCTTTATACATGTTTAGCCGTCGCCGGTACGGCGGCGGCCCAAAACCCCACGTGGAACGTGGGGCTAAATGAGTTATAATATTTGGACGGCGCCTTCATGACCCGGCTTAGATAGCCGAAATCCTCAGATACCGACAATCTAATGCAAGACACAAATTTTTTTGTAAAACAGAAATCAGTAATTCTACCCCTCAATCAGCTCATGATAGAGGGATAGTTTGTTTAAGATTTCTTGCTTATCCGCTGAGTCTATTTGATAAATTTTGCCGCCTTTTTCCTCATGTTTTTGACGAAAATCCTTCCACTGCTCACGGTATTGCTCGTAATAGGTCTTTTTGTATCCTGACTGCTGCAAAAGAGAGCGTATTTCCTCCGGGTCCCAGTATTTTATGATTATGTTTTTATCTTTGAATATAAAGTTGACGCTTACCGTTTTGCTATTCACTTTGAAAAGCCTATTCATTTCGAAATCATCTATGTTGTTGTTTTTGAGATAGCTGTAAATTATGTGCATGCCATCCTTTTTTCTAATTGCCTTTATCTTATTTCCATACACTGTTGCCCTTTTTGCTTTTTGTCTCTGGGCATTTGTATTTTCTCTGTAATAGTTTTTCGTGTAGTTCGGCCCATCTGGATTGTTGTGGCTATAAACATGAGGACAGCAATTTGTGTTACAATCAACCAAATCAGAGTTTTTACAGTTATCAGTACGAAAACAGTAATCGTAGGGATAGTAGTAACAATAGTCAGAAACCAATCCGGAAGGATGTTTGTGGCTGAAAGCATAAGGAGAATAACGAAAGTAGTAAGGGACCAAGCCGGAGGGATTCTCCCGGCTAAGAGCGTAGGGAGAGTAACGAAGATGGTAATGAACCAGGCCGGAAGGATATTTGTGGCTGAAGGCATAAGGGGAGTATTCAAGAACACCGCTGATTAGACCGGAAGGATGTTTATAGCTAAAAGCGTAAGGGGACGAACGGACACGAAAACGGTCTGGAACACGATAAGAACGCGCCGTGGTTGCACTGGACACTAACATCAGCAGTACTATTGTGGACATTGAAATCCTTTTCATTTTTCCACTCCTTTCAAATTTATTTTCTTTTTATGTTATCACCTCCTCTCGAAATTTATCAAATACAATTAAGGCTGGTTCCGCCTTCGGCGGATTCGGTTTCTCCTGCCCGGCAATCTTTTTTCTGCAGGGAATTAGCGGTAAGGCGCAAAATAAGTTGTGAACATAGAATATGGGCTCGCCCGAGGGAAGGGACTTACGAGCTGCAGGTGCTCAGATAAGCCTGTGGATATGTTGCTTTTCCGTTGCACTTTACCGCTTTCCTCCATAAAAGCGGACACACATGTCCTTATATTTAATGACCCGGCAATTAACTACAGGGCTTAATAAAGTATTGACGAGTGGGAAGACCCAAATACGGCGATAGTCCTCCACACCCTCCTTTTTACGTTGTTTAACTAATATTATAGGACTATTCTTTTATGTCAAGAGGATTTTTTATATTTGGGGAATCTTCTGTGGTCTTTTGGTCATAGATTGCTCTGTTGAAAACGCCATAACTGTCATTTCGAGCGAGCTGAAAGGCGAGTCGAGAAATCTATTTTAAACAGATTTCTCCACTTCGCATCCCTTGGGGACGCTTCGGTCGAAATGACCCGGTACCTTTTCAACAGAGCATCAGAGATTAAAAAGATAATCCTGCAATGCAGCAAGGTCGCTGGGATGGCTGGCGCCACATCTTGACTATAAATTGCCGTGCTCCGGCAGGCTCCGCCCTGACGAGTGGTGCTAAATATATGTCTTCTGCCTTCTGTTGTACTTGCTTTTTTCATTTTTAATTTTCAATTCTTAGGCTTGGACTTTAATATACTTGTATGTTGGAAAAAGGACTTGTTCAGATTTATACCGGTGACGGCAAGGGTAAGACCACGGCTGCGTTTGGCCTGGCTTTACGCGCTGCCGGTCAGGGTAATAAGGTTTTAATCTATCAATTCTTAAAACCCTTATCTCTTGACATTGGGGAGCGTTTCGCGCTACAGTTGGGCGCTGTCAGAATCAGAGTCGAAGCACTTGATCTGCCCTGGGATATGGCTAAATCCTTCGACGATGAAAAGGCTGTGGCTGAGATGGTCTCGGCTATCAAAGAAGTGCTCGAGAGAATAGCTCAAACTGCCCAGATGCGATTTTATGATGTGCTGATACTGGATGAGATTGTATATTGCCTTTCCAAAGGCTTAGCTGAATTACAGGATATCAAAAATATTATTGATAGAAAAGACCCTGCGGTCGAAATTGTGTTAACCGGCCGAGGTGCAACCAATGAATTGACAGTGTTAGCGGATTTGGTTACGGAAATGAAGAATGTAAAGCATCCATTTGATAAAGGATTAACTTCTCGACGCGGCATCGATTTTTGAACCACGGATTTCGCGGATTATGTGGATTAAATAATACTGAGTTTGAATATGAGTAAGAATGTTGCTGCGATTATTTGTGCGGCTGGGCCCGCTACGCGATTTGGTGGAAAAAGAAAGAAACAGTTTGTCGATGTAGCCGGCAGAGCGGTCTTTTTACGGAGCATGGAACTGTTTGCCAATCGTGACGACATCAAGCAGATTCTGTTGGCTATATCGCCGGGAGATGAGGAGCTTGTGAGTGTTAAATGGGGGGCTAGTTTGAAGTTCTTCAACGTAAAGATTTGCTTCGGCGGCGCCGAGCGTTTCGAGACCGTTAGCAAGGCGCTGGAGCTTGTCAAAGACGATATCGACCTTATCGCCGTCCATGATGCTGTGCGATGCTGTGTAACAGATAAATTGATTGATGAAGTTATCGCGGCAGCCGTTAAAAACGGTGCAGCTATACCAGCCTGTCCGGTTTCGGCAACCATAAAAGAGGTAAAGGACAATACGATAATCAGAACCGTCGAGAGAACAAGTCTCTATGAAGCACAAACGCCGCAGGTTTTTGAGACCTCACTTCTAAAAAAAGCATACGCAAACATCAAAAATTTGGATGACAGCAAAATCAGTGATGATTCTCAGCTTGTTGAAGCGTTGGGTCAGAAAGTCACAATTGTGGAAGCAGATTCATCGAACATAAAAATCACCCGCAAAAGTGATATTGCGATAGCGGAAGCCATCCTTAAATCTCGGCCAAAACCGAAGCCGGAAGGTTATATAGGTCCCTACGCCGAGGCCCAATGGTAAATCTTCATATGGCGTCCCTTCATTTTGAAAAAATCCGTGCGTATATTGCGTAAGAGATAATATTTGCGCTTAAAAACCGCATTTTCTGCCAGAATTTCACGCTTTTACCTCTTTTCATTACAAATTAAATTCTCTAAAAAAACTTATTTTTTTGGTAGATAAATCATCGAAAAACGTGTATAATTACACGATAATAGTAAATTAGAAATTCGAAAAGGAGTTCAAATTATGAATGAATTTATTGAGAAAAACAAGCGGTTGCTGCGAACTTACTGTGTCGCGGCTCGAATTATCGGGTGGGTACTTCTGTTCAAAGGAGGTATCTTTATCATATCAATTCTGACAGGATACAGTTGCGTCAGTAGCAGTATGCCGTTTGCCGAAACAATCATTTTCTTCGATCCCGTGCTTACTGGATTTATGGCGCTGGGTGTTGCCCAGTTTATCAAATATTTGTTTGAAACCGCAAATAAACCGGGCTGGATACTGCGCTATATAGACAAAATTCTTTACTTGAACGCCTTGTTTCTGATTGTGACTGGAATTGGCTTTTTGTATTTTCAAAACGTTAAGATGATGGCGAACGCCGGTCCTTATTATTCTCAGTGGAGATCTTTTGCTGGAAATGCCTTGCCCGTTGTGGCAAGAGCGTTAATTCTGGCAGGTTTGGGGCAGATTCTGCGGCGTGTTATGCCCGTCATCGAAGAATCAAAAACGCTGGTCTGAAAGGAGGCGGGCAGATGATTAACATTCGGCTGGATTATATGCTTTTGGATCGGCGGATGAAGCTGAAAGATTTGGCAGAGTCAACAGGTCTGGCAGTCAATAACCTCTCGATTCTAAAGACCAACAAGGCAAGGGCGATTCGCTTTTCAACTTTGAACAATCTATGCAAAGTATTGAGTTGTACACCCGGGGATTTGATTGATTATATTCCGGACGAAGAGGCTGGAACCCCCAGTAAAACTGGGGGCTAAATATGTGCTTTTTTCTTTTCTTTACCGCCTTTCTGTGCTAAATTGGCTGTGATTTTGCTAAGGAAGAATCTGTACAAAAAGGACGCTATGAACCGGTCGAATATTAAGACGGAAAAACGAAGGACTTTTCCCCGTACTACAACGCTATATGGTATGAACAATCCAGGCATCAAAGCTGCTCACAGATATGAAGTAGTAGATGCCGGTGGACTAATCTTGGCAGGTAGGAAATTCCACTTCATCGGCGCAGGTGGTATCGGAATGAGCGGCCTGGCGCAGCTTCTGATAAAAAATAACGCTATTGTCACCGGCTCAGACCAAACGGCCACCGGCATCACAGAGAAACTTTGTCAAATGGGGGCTGACATAACAATCGGCCATAGCCCCGGCAATCTCAGACGGGCAACGAACGCAGTTGTTATCTCGGCAGCAGTAACAGAGGATAATCCCGAACTGAAGCTGGCACGGAAAAGAAAATACAAAATCTATAAGTACGCTCAATTACTGGGCGAGCTGATGAACCGCTATGACGGTATCGCCGTAGCCGGCACTCACGGCAAAAGCACCACTACCGGCTGGCTTAGCTGGCTTCTCAAACAAGCTGGCATCGATGTGAGCTTCATTGTCGGAGCCAAAGTCACTCAGCTCGGCAGCTCTTCCGGCACAGGAGATAACACCTATTTCGTTGCGGAGGCCTGTGAATACGACCGAAGCTTTTTAAATATGAAACCTAAAATAGCCTGCATACTCAATATTGAGCAGGACCATCTGGATTACTATAAGAATGAGGATGAGATTGTCGAAGCGTTCGGTCGATTTGCACTCGGAGTAAAACCAGGCGGGATTCTAATAGCTAATGGTCAGGACCCAAATGTATCGAAAATTATCGAGCGATTCGGAGACGAGCTTCGGTATGAGACTTTCGGTCTGGATGAAGAATGCAACTTCTTCGTCCGCAATATTGTGCTAAAAGAGGGATTGTACGAGTTTGAGGTTTATCACAATGGCAGACTGTTAGGCCAAACAAGGATTTCCCTGCCGGGCAAGCACAATATCTTAAATGCCCTGGCGGTCGTGGCGATTGCGATAAGAGTCGGGCTATCCTCACAGCAAATACTCAGCCTGCTGCCCGGCTTTACCGGCATCGACCGTCGGCTCATGTTTAAGGCGCAATTGGACCGAATTACCGTCCTTGATGACTATGCTCATCATCCGACCGAAATCAGAGCGACACTTGAAGCGGTGCGCCAAAAATACCAGCCAAAGCGGATTTGGTGTGTTTTTCAGCCGCATCAATACAGCAGAACCAGATTTTTGCTTGATGATTTTGCGGAAAGTTTTAAGCTTGCCGATTGTATTATAGTGCCGGAAATCTATTTCGTACGTGACTCGGAAACAAGTAAAAAAGAAGTAAACTCGCAGATACTGGTCGAAAGAATACGAGCTAACGGAACAAATGCTGTGTTTATCGACAGTCCCTTGGGGATCTGCGATTATCTACAAAGAAACGTAACTGCAGGCGACTTAGTGATTACTATGGGAGCAGGCGATATTTGGAAGGTGGCTGATGAATATATTCAGCGGCTTAGAAGAAATAGTTGAAACCAAACATCCTTTGGCCAAGCACAGCTGGTATGGCTTGGGTGGACCTGCCGACTACTTTATCAGGCCCAAAACGGTCAAACAGCTCAAAGAGGTAGTCCGGCGATGTAGTGAAAATAGAATACCAATTTACGTGCTGGGCTTTGGTTCGAATCTGCTAATTGGTGATGAAGGCCTACGGGCAGCGGTAGTAAAGCTCGAGGCGGATGAGTTCGCACAGACGAAATTCGACAGCGAAAAAGTTGCCGCGTGGGCAGGTGCGGAATTGAGCAAGCTGGTCTTGACTTGTGTGCAAAAGGGACTTTCTGGCATCGAAGCTCTGACAGGTATTCCGGGTTCTATGGGAGGGGCAGTAAGGATGAATGCAGGAGGCAACTTCGGGGATATTGCTTCAGCGGTAGAATCCGTTACTCTTATGGATATTCACGGCAGTATCTTTGAAAAGAAAAAGCCGGAACTTGTATTTGACTACCGCGGTACAAACATTACTGCAAAATTTATTCTAAATGCCCAGCTAAAATTGACCGGTGCTGACCCAGAGCAAATTATGCGAACGGTGAAAGAAACGTGGATTTATAAAAAGAACAATCAGCCGTTAAATACAAAAAGTTGTGGCTGTATATTTAAGAATCCGAGAGGTGTATCCGCCGGTGCTTTGATTGACAGAGCCGGCCTTAAAGCATTGCAGATCGGCGGCGCTATCATCAGTGAAAAACATGCAAATTTTATCATCGCGGAGGAGGGCTGTACAAGCAAAGACGTTATGAGGCTTATAGACGCTGTAAGACAAAGAGTAAAAGAACAGTTCGATATTGAACTGGAACTTGAAATCGAAATCTGGAAATAGAATTTGGTAACTGGTAATTGGTGAAAATGATAAACCAAACAGACATAATAGAATATAAGACTTTCGAAGACTTAGAGCTATACAAAGTAGCAAGGCAATTCAGAAAACAGATGTATAAACTGGCTAAGGAATTACCGAATATGAGAAATATAATCTGGTAGGCCAGATTCGTCGTGCTGCGGTTTCTTTAACTAATTGCATTGCCGAAGGACATGGAAGATTTCACTATAAAGAGAATATTCAGTTTTTGAGGCAGTCAAGAGGTTCACTGCAAGAGTTGATTGACGATATTAACGTTTGCATAGATGAGAATTATATAGAGTTAGAGCGCCTAACTGAGCTAAAAAAAGAAGGATATATGGTCCTAAAGAAGCTGAACGGATATATCAAGTACTTGAGGAAATGTAAAGAAGAAACGGTCGATTTATAACCAATAACCAATAACCAGTAACCAATTGAAGACATCAAATAGTAAATTAAAAGTGGCTGTGCTTATGGGGGGTATTGGCGAGGAGCGTGACATCAGTATTCAAAGCGGCAGTTCCGTCGCCCAGGCATTAAAAGAAGCTGGCTTGGATGTGGTGACTTCTGACATTAAGCCCGGCAATCTGGGAATATTACAAGATAGCAGCATCGATGTTTTCTTTGTTGCGCTGCACGGCAAATTCGGTGAGGACGGCCAGCTTCAGCAAATAATGGAGGACAAATCGCTTTGCTATACCGGCAGCGGCCCAGCCGCGAGCAGACTGGCTTTCGATAAATTAGCCGGTAAAGAGTATTTTGCCAAGGCAGGTGTTACAACGCCCAAAGTAATTAAGTTTGACAGCCAGGCAAAAATAGAACATCTCGAAAAGCAACTATCACGGCTCGGCGAGAGATTTGTAGTTAAGCCGGTAACGCAGGGAAGCGCTATCGGCGTCAGCATTGTCGATGACCCAAAGTCGGCAATAGCCGCCGGGCACGAATGTGTGGATGAATTCGGCGATTGTATGATTGAGGAATATATTGCCGGCAGAGAATTAAGCGTCGGTGTGCTGCTACATCAGGCACTGCCGATTATTGAGATTAGAAGCAGAAGCGGCTTTTATGATTATCAAGCAAAATACATCGATAGTCAAACAGAGTATATCTTCGATACGATTGATGACCCGAAGCTTTCAACGAAGATCGTGGCTGCGGCTTTGGATTGTTTTGATACGCTTGGCTGTCGTCACTTCGCAAGGGTTGATTTTATCCTGAGTAACAGCGGAATTGCTTATGCCCTTGAGGTTAATACTATTCCAGGTCTTACCACACATTCGCTTATTCCCAAAGCAGCGGCGAAGATCGGATTTTCAATGAGCGATTTGTGCGTTAAAATCATTGAAGCGGCATACTCGTCGTTCGTTAAGCCTATCTCGCTTCACACTTCACCAGATAGGGATACGGATGGGTGCACTTCATCTTTGTAGGTAAAAAGGCATATTTTGGAGAAAGCCATCCCCATCCCTAAGGGATGAGGATGCCACCCGAATAAATTAGAAAAGAATGTGTGTGGCAGCCCCAAACGCAGTATGGGGATGGGTGATTGATTACAGAACAATTTTTGTTAAAGGCCCTAAAAATCTACCTATAAACTTGACACGCACCCGATACGGATTAAGAGGGGTGCGGATTAAGAGGGGTACGAATTAAAGTAGGGTACGAATTAAAGGGGGTGCGAATTAAAAGGATGTGGATTAAGGTATAATACGATCGAAGGGTATTTAGATATTAGCAGTTTCTGCTAAAGGAAACTGCTAATATGAGTCGATACCTATTTATATGTTAGTGCTCCGTCAAGCCTCGATTGATGGTTATCATTCCCGGAAGAGGGCTTGTTGCCAAACTTCACTTTGTAGGATTTGGATTGTCACAGCCGCCCCCCTTCTTGCTTTCGCCTGCTGCCTCGACTTGTCCCTGCGTCTTCCTGTCGGAAGACACGGGTGGGGGCAGAGGCAAACAAGAAAGCAGTGGGGGCATCGCAATGATGTAAAAACGCCACTTTCGTCATTGCGAGGAGTCCGTCGTAGCGGACGACGAAGCAATCTCTTGTTTGGCAACAGACCCGAAAACGGGAATAAACACCCGTCTTACTTTGGATTCCGCATCAGGCGCGGGTTGACAAACCATCAAATCACGCTTGACAGAGTATTAGTGTAAAACGGTTCTTAAATTGATAATATTATTAGCGAATGATTTTTACAAATAAACAGCTTGATTTTATTCAAAAGGCATTCCACTTCACACCAAGACAGATGGACGTGATTAAGTGTGTCAGTAAAGGTATCGACAACGAAAAAATTTGTGAGAAGTTGGGCATATCGTATAATACACTAACGAGCCATTTATGGACTATTTGCAATAAGTTAGGTGCGAAACGCAAATTTGGAGTTCTGGCAGTGTTGATTGAATTAGTTAAAAAACACAAGATATAATAAACTAAAAGGATTTTTATGTATTAGCAGTTTCTGCTAAAAGATCGTAAGGTATATTTCGTGAAGTGAGATACGAGTTACGCTTCACAAGATATGAGATAGTGGCCATCAGAAGAATAAAAACAAAAAGCAGAGCTAAGAGAATGTCATTTAAGACCGGCGTCTCTAAGCCGAGGAAAAAATATAAGACAGATCGGCACAGTCAGAGTTCAAGGAAGTTTCTGAAAGTCTCGGCTGTGATTTGTGTTGTTGTTGCTATAGTAGTCGGCTTCGTACTCTTAGACAAGTATGCAAAAAAGCTTGTCCCCTCGTGGGCAGATTCTATCGAGGTTGAACTGATAGAGCCGCCTGCCTGGGTTAATGAGTCTCTTAGAGATAAAATCATCGCTGCCTCTACGAGACTGCTTGCACCTTCGGCAGGCTCGGGGCGGGCTCTGAGCGAAGCCGAAGGGCGGCGGGGCGAAGGTATAAAACTCGACGAAGACGCTGCGCGTTTAATTCAGAATAATCTTGATAGAAATATAGCCTGGCTGAAAGAAGTAACAGTGCGAACAACCCATGACAAGATACTTATCGAGGCTGATTATCGAAAGCCGCTTGCTTTAGTTAAATTTGGTCAGTTGAAATTCTATGTTGATGCTGAGATGGTTGTGCTCGATTTTATACCGATGCCGCATCTGCCTATTGTAAAGGTGAAAGGAGCGGCAACAATTATCCGCATTGGTGGGCCGCCGGTGGGCAAGGTCTGGCTGCAGGAAGACATAGCCGTAGCAGTAGCCATATTAGCCCGGCTTGACCGAATGGACCAACTCGTCACGCCTAATAAGCCGTTGCTTTTCGAGATCGACAGCATTGATGTGAGCAATTTCAAGGGCCGAGAAAATAGTAAATTTGCCCATATTATACTGTACGCAAAGAACAATACCGAAATTATCTGGGGAGTTGAAATCGGCGCATGGGCTCAGTATCTGGAGGCAAAGGATGAAGGGAAATTAGCCAAGCTTTACACCTATTATAAAGAATATGGCTTACTAACAAGCGGCGCAAAATATATCGATCTTCGCACCCCACAAAGCCACGTTCCTTTACCTGTTGACAAATATTAAATGATTGCAAAGCCATTCAACGCAGTGGCCAAGTCGCTATACTGGTAAGGGATGTGTAATTGGATGCAGAGGGATTTCAATTTTTTAAGGGTTAATTCACTTAATGTGCTTTGGAAGTCCCGGTCCGCTTTGCAACAGAAGATTCTGCAGCCGGCAAAACGATATTCATAAATGCTGCATTTGCCATTGATATTGTAAGGACATCGGCTGGACTTCATAGGCTTTATGTTTTCAACACCCAGATTTACAGCTAAATATATTAATTCCGGAGATGTAACAAACAAACGATGCTCGAAAGCTTCTAAGTCACAGCAAGCGCCACAGGCATTGCATTGACCAGCTAAATCGGCAGATTCACGGATTTTCGAATCCAGCCAGGCGTAGATTTCGGCTACTTTTGCAAGAAGCTGGTTGCTATTGTTGGATTCTACCACCATTTTTTATTCTTTTTGATTTTCTTAATTTCTGAATGACTGTAGAGCTTGCCGCGATTGATGCCGGGACATTTTTGAGCTGCCCGGTTCCAGTCATAGGGGCTTTTTAAATTATTTGGCCAGAACGGCCAGCTTCTGCACTGGCTTGGCCGAACAGGATAAATCATACACGTTCTTTGGCCGCCTTTTTCATGCAGGAATATACAGTCTTTGGTGAGGTGGTGTTCGATGATTGTTGTTCGCAGACCCACTCGCCTTAAGAACTTCCGACGTACCTGAGCGGCTGTTATTTTCAGATGATTTGCGATAAGTTCTATTTCCGGCTTAGTGACCCAGATACAACCTTCGCTCGGCCCGGCACAGCATCTGCCGCAATGCATACACTCGAAATGCAGTCCGGCAGCATACCATTGGGTTTTATTTTTAATCACAGATTTAGCTACAGCCACTTCGTGTCTCGGATTATACATTTCTAAAAGTGCACCTTTTGGGATTAGAGTAAAATAGCTGAGATTCCAGGAACCTCTTCGCACTCACAGCTAAACCGCAGAAAGAAGACACACGCTTCAACCATAGAATTTAGGACAGTTATATGTTATTTGGTTTGCCTTGATTAGGCAACTTTTTTACAATCCCACTTTGCAGATGTGGCAGGAGCAGCGGCCCGCTGGATATTGTGCTCATAGTTTCCGATGGCCGGTGATGTGCCATCACGCCTTGTTTATTGCCATCCGGCTGGGGTCAGCACACCTTTCTATAGTCGTTATACAATGCAGGTCAGCTTTAGCTGGTGACAACTGCTGTTGTTTCTTGCAGTATTTCATTCGGCTGGGATATTGACTGACGTTTTTTCTTTCTACGGTTTATGGTTCTTCGGTCGCAGCGCGGGATTTCGTTGTGATTTGTAGCCACCTGGATTGCTTCGGTGATTGTGGCAGCAAATAAATCGGCACCAATCTCTTCCCAGAGACCTTTGGCTCGGTTGAACAGTCCACCAGAGACCATTATACGCAAATGTGGCCAGGCATTTACAGTCTTTATTGTGTCAATGAGCCGTCGAACGTCCGGCGCTTGCTTCGGAGTAGTCCCGTAAATTAGTAGCATATCAGGAGCGTATTCGTTTGCGAATGCGAGGATATCGTCATTAGTAAGACCGCCACCCAAGAACCGCACTTCCCAGCCGTTACTTTCGAATATATCTACTATCATTTGAGCTCCAAGCTCCTGCAACTCGTTTGGTGCGCAACATACGACTATTTTCTTAATCCTGTCGGGCCGACGCGGCAGTTTATTTTGCAGTTGGTCCACAATTGTACGGTTAATCCGTGTAGCCAAATGCTCTTGTGTTGCATTGATTTTATCCGCTCGCAGAAGGTTCTCGACTTCCAACATAATCGGCCATATCATGTGGATATATACGGAGTTGGCGGGTACGCCGCTCTGAAGGGTTTCCTCTATGACAGTCCGGCATGCTTTCCTATCACCCCGCAGCAGTGGCTCCAAATATCTCGCTAAAGTATCTTGTTTTACCATAATCCATTTCCTTTCACCTTTATTTCCTACTTATATTGCTCATTGTTATATAGTATTAGCAAAATAACCATCAAGTCGTTAATATAGGCAACATATATCTGAAATATAACTATCGGAGAGGACAGGAAAAAATCTTTAGTTAAAATAGGCAATTGTTTTAACTAAATCTGAATTTTCCTATTCTCTGTAGTCCGATAAATTTTTCATCTTTTGGAAAATAGAAAGTTATAAAAAAGTACCTTGGTTATTAGATGCTAAGAAATCTGCTGAATGTCGGTAATATCTGGTTGCTGTTTTTCTAATATCTTGTTAATTAGAGCCCTTGGATGATTATGTGGAAGAAAGATAAAACATACAGCGCACCGTCGCCTCGTGCTACACAGAGGCACAATGCGCTGAGTAGTAAGCGCTTTGCAGAGGTGAGTCGCATATTTATTAGTGCCGCTGAGCCGAGCGCCGATGCTCACTGCGCGGGTCTTATAACTGAATTGAAGCAAAGTGGCTATGATATTGAGTTTGTCGGCGTAGGCGGTACGAAGATGGCTGAAGCCGGCTGTAAATTGTTAGAGAAGACAGGCTCCAAAGCAGCAATGATATACAAGGCGTTTAGCCAAATCGGCTATTATTATAAGCTGTTAAAACGCATAACTCGTTTTCTTCAGGACAATAAAGTTGATTTGGTCATCGTTTGTGATTCGCCGTCTTTTAATTTCCGTGTTGCAAAGGCTGCAAAAAAAGTCCTTCGACCCGGCTCAGGACGGGCCGGCATTAAGACGCTTTTTTACGTTGCTCCGCAGCTTTGGGTATGGGCCGGCTGGCGCATCCGCAAGCTTCGCAAGCTCTGCGATAAGCTTTGTTGCATATTACCTTTTGAGGAACATTGGTTCAGGGAAAAAGGAGTTGATGCTACCTTTGTAGGTAATCCGCTTCTTGATGAATTACAATCTGCTCTTGACGGATTCAGGAGAAATTATGCGGATTTTAATCCAAGCAGGAAATTGAAGATAGCCATTATGCCTGGCTCGCGACCTGCTGAGATCGATTCGCTGTGGAAGCCGATGCAGCAGATAGCAATGCAAATAAAGGAAAAATATCCTGCAACGACATTCGTCGCCGTTGCTGTGGATGCTGAGCGAAAACAAATATTGCAAGCAGCACAAATTCCCGGCTTTGATTGTCATTATACCATCGGCTCGGTTAGTGACACTGCTGCCGCTTCGGATTTTACGCTTGTTGCAAGCGGCAGTGCCACGATACAGGTGGCGGCGGCAGGCTGTCCGATGGTAGTGATGTATCAATCCAGCAGGCTCTTGTGGCATTTGTTAGGACGTTGGTTAATCAAAACAGAATACTTCTCACTGCCCAATATTTTGGCAGGTAAAGAGTTAGTGCCGGAGTTTATACCGTATTTCAATTCGATTGAGCCGATTGTGCAAAGTATCGAGCAGCTTTTAGGAGATAGGGACAACTTAGCTCAGCTCAGTGACAAGCTGATCAAGTTAGCTGAGCCGTTAGCTGCAAAAAAAGCACGGCAAGAGGTCGCAAAGATAGTTATCCGGATGCTATAAGGTAGAGTATATAATTTTTGCATGCGGCTAATTAGGTATCGTAATCCGTATTACAAGCAGATAAATCCTTGCTATCATTAGTAACCTGGGCACAAATCTGCAATGTATAGAATTCTGTGTACCTAAAATTATCGGTGGACACTAAAAGAATGGCAAATTTTTTTTTGCTTGAAAAGTCATAAAGGTTACGCTAAATTAAGTAACAATAAGATTTTGACGAAATAAGGGTTATTCCGCTACTGGCGGATTCGTTTCTTGTTGATTTTTGAATGTAAAAGGAGAATTTTGTGATAAAAGTTAAAGCGCGATCGGGTGAATCAGTTCAGCAAATGATGAAACGCTTTAAGAAGCTGTGTGAAAAAGAGGGTTTGATTAGAGATATGAAGCGCAACGCCTACTACGAAAAGCCTTCCGAAAGGAACCGCAGACGTATGCGCAAATCGCAGCGAATGGTTAGGCCTTGATACAAAGACTCTCTGCAAATTATCCTACATATTTGCACTCAATACGAGCAGGCGATTAGCTTGCTCGTTCTATTTTTGGACAGGCCAAAACACCATATCGCCGTTGTCACGCCACTTGGCGGCGCGGCCGTTTCTGTCCATTCCAGGCTCGCCATCGTCATCAATAAAATTAGGGCCGATACTGTAAAGAATGAAGTCATTATCCATTTTTTTGTAAACCACCAGCCTATCGCTGAAGGGGTCTATCGGTAATTCTTTCAAAAGTCCAGCCGTTACCAGCTCATTCAGATTTTCCGGATACTTTTTATTCTCCAGTTGCCATCGTTTCAAAGCCAAAATCGCTACTGTTGATTCGTGCGTGACTTTACCCCGATATACAAACTCGGATACCTTGTCCACAGCAGGCATAAAGTAACGTAATAAAAAGTACCGGTATTCAGGCAGGGAAAAGAGCATTTTGTCAGTGTTACCAAGCTTGCCAATATGTTTTTCATACGGGGTTATTTTTGCACTCTCGGCACATCTATCATAAAACTCATTAGCTTTTGCCAGCGTCTCATCCCGCCTTGCATGTACCATGCTTGCTGCTGTAAAGAGAGGCAATAGTTTAAGCTCCTGCCATCCATAAAACCTATTATCTTGCATCCACTGGTGCCACCTGTCTGGAATCAGGTGGCCGCCGCCAGGGCCGCTATCGGTGAATACATGCTGGACTATATCCAGAAATGCCAGTCTTTCTCCTTCCATGTTCATCGTTGGATAACCTTTTTTGTAAACTTCAGACAACTGCTGCTGGATTTGCTTTAAGTCTGTGGCCGAAATCTCTTGTGTTGCGATGATATTCAATATTTGTTCATGGGCAAGTGCGCTGATAGCCAACCCAACCAACTGTTCTACAATCGTTCCCTTTCCCTGCCAGTGACTACCGGCTCGTACAACGTCAAGACAATCTTTGAATCCCTGGTGCGTTTGTCCTTCCTTTATATGGATTCGTGAGTGCCAGATGCCGAGCTTAGTCAGTTTCCTAAGAGTACCTAAATTCGGCAATATAATATCAAACAGAGACTTGTCTTCTTTGTTAGGATCGCATGCATACTCCCTGTAGCAGTATAGCTTTAAGCTTCCGGCCTTAAATTCCTGCCAAGCTGCTTCGTTCTTTTTAAACCAGGGCCTGAGATATTCGAATTCTGTATCTGTAAGCGGTGCCCAAGCAGATTTTGGTAATTCCTTGTAACGCTTTATCCATTCATTAAGTACCGCCACCGAAACAGCTTCTAAGAAATTGGCTGGAACCTTGTCCTGTTTTATCCAATCCGTAAGCTCGGCGTCCGGAAATCCGGAATATTCCGGGTGTTCGGGTGAATTGAAGAGAGGAACAGTTGCATGATTTTTCCCATTAATGTCTTCAACAATATACCTCATCGCTGAGTCAAAGGTGGCGCCGGTGTATGATAGTTCGGATTTTTTGAGAAGAGGTATCCAATTGTAACTGAAACATTTAAGAATTATTTTTTGCTGCTCAGCGGAAAGGTTGTCCCAGTGCTTTTGGTTTTGCTGAATCCATTGGAGAATCTGGGTCTGCTCATTTTCGCTTAAATCTGTAAAGCGTAATACATCATCCAATTTTCTGCGTTTACCACGATATGATATAAACTCCTCTATGACTCCATCTTTAACAGGCTCTATGTACAGATTGATAGCTTTTTCGTAATAAGGCCAGGCATTATCTTCGTCTTGAAGCTCCGGCCGGTTCATTTGGTTCAGCCGGGCGAGGTAATCAATCTTTATAGCCGGGTCGCCAGATATAAACCATATTGTGTAAAAGATAAAGCACACGATTATGATGCCTACCGCTTGGAATGTTCTGGCGACGACTGTTCGCCAGAGAGGTCGGCAGCGTTTTTTGGCTCGGCGTAATAAAACCGCGAGCAGCTTTACATCGCCGAACTCTGCGATTAGCTGCTGGGCCTTTTGCTCTTTCTCTTCGTCGCCGGCACAGTCTTTTAGCTCATCTTCAAAATGCGCTGATAATTCAGCCTGTACATCCTGTCGTACTTTTTTGCGATACCGCATCTTGTCTATAACCAGCTTTATGAAATCTATTGCGTTCGCCGGCAGCTTATTAAATTTTGTTTCCGTTTCTTTCCGCTTTTCCATATCACTTTATCCTATTATTTATTTACTTCTGAATTTAGCACTGGCCAAAAAACCCAGTCACCGTTAGCTGTCCACATTCTCGGCTTGCCGTTTTTGCCTTGGCCAAATCTGCCGCCGTCGTCTCTGAGATTTGCACCAAAGCTGTATAGCAAGAATCCGTCATCCGTCCTTTTGTAAACCAGCGGCCCATCACTATACGGATCCATCGGTAGTTTTTTCAAATAACCTGCCGCGACCAGTTCATCCAAGCCGGCCGGATACAGGCCTTTGTCTTTGTCATGCCGCATAATTGCCAGCAGAGCTAATAAAGCTATTCGGTGAGTTTCTGTTCGCCAGGCTATCTGGCTTAACATTTCGTATGCAGGGCCTACAATCCTTAACATAAGGCTTGATTGTTCAAAAATCTGGTCCCATTCGTCTTCATCTGTATCTTTTTTATTGTGCAAGTCCCATGGTGTTTCTTCAAATAATTGATCAACTTGTTCAAAATATTCATCAATTGTCGTCACAAATTCCTGCCTGCTTGGATATCTGAATGTTAGCAATCTCCAAAAAAAGTCTTTGCTATCTTGCACTACATACGGCAGGCCACGCATTAATAAGTGACCCCCACCCTTTCCATCGTCGGTAAACGTGCGTTGAATCTGGTCGTACCAGAACACCTTTTCCCCTTCGAGGCTAATGATCAGCTTTCGCTTTTTGAGCTGTTTTGCCAGTTCATCTTGCAAAAATCTCAAGACATCTGCCGGCACATCGGTGTTTTTCAAAATCGAGCTAATTTCACCATGGGCGAGAGCCTCGATCGCCACGCCCACTAACTGTTCGATAAGCAAACCCTGGCCGTATAAATGACCGCCAAACCTCTGCAGAACAACGCAATCCTGTAATGCTCTTTTGATGTCTCCCTTATACAACTCATACCGAATCTGCCATAACATTGCAAATGCCATATGTCTGTAACTTGGCAATATTTCCATAGTATTAGCCATGAGGCCCTTGCTCAGTTCAGTCTCATCACCTTGATACTTATTCCAGTAGGCGGGACATAGTGAACCTTGCCTGAGGACTTCAATCGCTCCTTTGCTATCTTGAAGCCAACCCGGCAGGATATTCAACTCAACGTCGTTCAAATCTTCTGGCAATTTCGGCGGTTTTGCAGACAGCCCCGGCGGTATCTTTACATAAAGTGCGGCAGCTTGTTCATAGTACTTCCTTGCGTTATCTCTTTCATCCCTACCTGCCTGTACAACCTTATTTAGCCAATCAACGTAGTTAACCTTGATAGTCGGCCTTCCGATAATCAGAGGACTACTACAGATAAGCAAATACAGAAAGATGACCCCGAATACTTGAAGACCTCGCACAAGAACTTTTTTCCAGATCGGCCTACAGCGTTTTTTGGCCCGACGCATTAGAACAGCGAGCAGTTTTGGTTCGCCAAATTCAGCGATTAGCTTCTGGGCTTTTTGCTCTTTCTCTTCGTCACTGGCACAGTCTTTCAGCTCATCTTCAAAATGCACCGCCAATTCCGCCTGTACATCCTGTCGCACTTTTCTACGGTACCGCATCTTTTTGATTACCAGCTTTATAAACTCAGCAGCACAGGCAGGAAGATCTTGCAAATCGGCTTTTTCATATTCCTTTAACATAACAACCTTGGAGATTGTACTAAGAACCACATTTTATGAACCCCCAGTTAAAAACTGGGGGCTAAACATAAATTAGGCCGGCGTGAGCGCTCCGCCGAAGACAAGGTTTAGGCCGGCTGTCAGCTCTTTCAGTTGTGTCTTTTGTCTTGCCAATTCCTCTTTGCCCCTGCTGGTGATTGAGTAGTATCTTCTCTTTCGGTTGTTTTCCGCGTCTTCCCACTTGCCTTTGACGAGTTTTCTGGCCTCGAGATTGTAAAGCAGTGGATAGAGCGTCCCTTTGCCGAGCGTCAGGACTTCGCCGCTTTGCTGCTCGATGGCCTGGCTCAATTCGTAACCATACATTTGGCCGCGAGAGAGAATCTCCAAAACAACCACCGGTGCGATACCTTTTAACAACTGACTTTCAAACTTCATAAAAAAACTCCTTAAATCTGTCATCTGTCATTTGTCCTCTGTCCTCTGTCCTCTGTCCTCTGTC
>Ga0315547_1000346_pt1 | contig 48677 bp, 45 predicted proteins | sample SalMarSW160240MG_2_FD_202542 | JGI IMG/M metagenome (GOLD analysis project Ga0315547, IMG submission 202542) | Salt marsh sediment microbial communities from the Plum Island Ecosystem LTER, Massachusetts, United States - Salt Marsh Sediment SW1601-240 ...
CTTCACTGCTGGATCAAGGATACTGCTCCTTAGCGAAGGAATTATCACCAACAGGCACATCAGGATGCACAGACACGCCAGACTGACCATGGCAACGACCATAGCGCCCCTGTGTTCCCGTATCTGCTTCAGCGGGTCCGGCAGCTCACCAAGGAATACGTGCCGTTGGACCTTCAAGTACATGATCAGCGTGCATAGGCTGACAAAAACGATCACTACAGCGACCCAGATGAAATGGGCCTGAACAGCGGCAATTACGAGAATCAACTTGCTCCAGAAGCCGCTGAACGGGGGAACGCCGGCAACTGAAGCCGAGGCAACCGTACAGGTTGCACGTGTGAACGGCAACTTGGCTGCCAGACCTCCCATCTTCTTCATATCTCGTGTGCCGGTAGACATCTCCACTGAACCACTTGTCAAGAACAACAGAGACTTAGAAATAGAGTGATTGGCCAGATGGAACAGACCGCCAAGAAGGGCCAGTGAGGCCCAGGTCGGGTTCCCTCCCTTGGCGAGGATGAGTCCCCCAAGACCTATACCAAGGACAACATACCCTACCTGGCTGATGCTTGAGTATGCAAGGAGGCGCTTGAAGTCCCACTGTCCTATCGCCAGGAACGCGCCGGCGACCATGCTGGTGAGACCAAGGATGACCAGGATCCATCCTGTGTGAAGTGAGATACCGAACACGTTGAACAAGATGCGAGCAAGGGCGTAGACGCCGAGCGTCTCGATCAATACACCGGAAAGCATCGCTGAAATTGGGGCCGGCGCTGATGGGTGCGCATCAGGTAGCCAAGCGTGGAATGGCACCAACGCAGCCTTCAGAGAGAAACCGGCAATGAAGAGGCTTAGGGCGAACGTAAGTCCTAGATTCAACCCTGATGCCTGGATCGCCTTGCTGATGTAGGCCATGTTAAGAGATCCTGTGTTTCCGTAGACAAGACCGACTGCGAACAGGATGAATATCGATGCAATGCTTCCTAGCACCATATACTTAAATGATGCCTCTAGCTCCTCGGCCCCACAACCGAATCCGACAAGGGCGTACGATGCAATGGAGGCAATCTCCAGGAAGACAAACAGGTTGAAGATATCTCCTGAGAGCACTACGCCGTTCATGCCGGTGATCATGAGCAGGAACAGACTTAGATACTTCGCCTTGGCGGTGTACTGCTCCATGTAACGAGCGCTAAACAGCATCGCAGCGGTGCCGACTGTACTGATCACCACGAGCATCAGCGAACTCAGGCCGTCAAGGACGAGGTTGATCCCAAGCGGTATCGACCAGTTACCGATATCATAGACACCGGACTTGCCGATAACAGCGATTGCCAGTCCTAATAACGAGGCGGTAGCCAGGTTGGCTAGTAGGGTGGCGATCCGTTTGCCTCTCTTGCCGAAGATCGGGAGCAGGAATGCTGTTACCAATGGCACAGCGACGAAGACGGGCAACGGTATACTCATCCCCTCAACCTCCGTATTTTGGTAATGTCAAATGTCTTGTACTTGCCATAAATCCTGATGCACAAGGAGATCATCAGTGCTAGCGATCCCAGACTGATGACGATTGAAGTGAGGACGAGCGCTTGGGGTAACGGGTCGACAGATCCGTTAATGAAGCTAGATAAGACCTGTCCGGTCTCTGGATTCAGGTCACCCTTGCCGATTATCGGAGCTATTCCGTTTGTGCGATAGCCAAGCATGATAAGAAACAGGTTAACGGCGTATTCCATGACGACAATACCGATCACGATCTTGACCATGTTCTTCTTTGTAATCGCGCAGTACAGCCCGATCATGAACAGAAGAAAGCACAGCGCATACAACATGGTGTCACTCCTCCTCGTCGTTCGGTTCTTCGCTCCCGGCTTCGTAATGACAGCACATAGATAGGGTGAGGATGATCAAGAAGAGTGATGCCCCCACCTTAAGACCGATAGCGATATTGGAAAGCGGTATCGTCCCCGCGCTGATGAGTCTCAACGACTCTCCGGGCAGGTACTTCTGATACAAGAAGTTGGCAAAGAATGCTCCGCCGAAGGCAAGCCCGAGGATTGCCACTAGCGCGAACAGAAACGCGCCAACACAGTCCAATTTCGATGCCAGGCCCAGCGGCAGATTATCTTCAACGAACTCCCTACCGTAGGCGAGCATAAGCAGCACGTAGGAGGAAGCCAGGATTATGCCGCCGGCAAATCCTCCACCAGGTGTAAGGTGACCGAACAGAATGATGTAGATGCCAAACAGGAAGATAAGCAGCTTTACCCAGCTACTAATCGTCTTGACTATTACTGTCATCCCTTTCATTCCGTCGATCCTCCTAGTCTCCTCTTGCTCTTCTTCCGTAGTATCACACTGGCACCGAGGATCGAAGTGAACAAGACAGTCGCCTCTCCGAGTGTGTCGTAGGCACGGAAGTCAAGGATCACCGAGGCGACGATGTTCGCCGCTCCTGTTCTCTGGAGTCCTTCACTGAGATAGACCTGTGAAGCGGCGTCAGGAACCTGAGTGAAGATGGCTGTACCAAAAGCAGGGAGCGTATCCAGGACCTTCATGCCGGCCAGGAAGATGACAGCAATAAGAACGATCGATACGACGACCCCGAAGAACTCCTTGTCCCCGCTGATGAAGGTAAGATCACGAGAGATGGTAGCACGAATCAAGATAATCAACCCTAGAACTTCTACCACAATCTGTGTTATTGCAATATCCGGTGCAGCCAGGAACAAGAACATCAGCGAGCCGACAAACCCGATCGAGCCGACACAGATCACCGCACTGAGCAGGCTTCTGGTCTCTACCGCGATGACGGCGGCGATTATCATGAACAGCATTAATACGTAGAGTATCAGCATAGTTTTATCACCAGATCCTGCACAATACAAACAGCAGCACCACTAAGCCGAACGTCACCCATGTCAGGTACATCGGCAATAATCCCGAATGCAACCATCGCAACAGGCCTGTTACGGCCAGTCCTACCCTTCCTGATTGATTGTAGGGATCGAAGAAACCTCTTTCTTGCCAGCTGTAGAGTTGGCGCAGTCCGTTCATAGAGGAGACCGTCTTGTAGAAATGCGTCCCTGGAATGATCATCTGATCGTTCGGCTGTACCTCGCCGCACGTCCAGGTAGGTACCAGTCGGACTTTCTTTGATAATTGCCCGATGGCCAGTATGAGCAAGCCCAGAAGAACCCCGACAGCGATCAGGCCAGTAGCCAGTGTGGAATTCCACGTTCCAAGTAGTGTGGTGCTGGCATCCAGACCCAGTGCCGGATAGATGAACAGCTTGAGCGGTATGTAGTAGAAGACCCCGAAGAAGACGCACAGCGCAGCCAGGACGATCATCGGCGTTGTCTGCAACCATGAGGCCTCTTTCACGTTTTTCAGCCTGCTCGGAAGACGGGAGAGGAAAACAGAGTGGATGAGCTTGACAAACGAAGCCAGCGTCAATGCACTGCCGAACATGGCTGCAACAAGCCACACGGGCCAGAGCTTTGCAGCGGTGCTCGTTTGCGATGATCCCATATTGATTATACCCTGATAGACCATCCACTTGGAGACAAATCCGTTCAGTGGCGGGATCCCGGAGATGCTAAGCGCGGCGATCAGACAAGCCGTGAACGTGATGGACATCTTCTTGCCCAACCCCCCGAGTTTGTCCAGTTCTGCCGTGCCGGCCTGTTGCTCCACAGCACCGCCGCACAAGAATAGGCAACACTTGTATATCGCATGATTCAGCATGTGAAACACGCCACCAGCAATGCCCACGGGGGTCATAGTCGCTATGCCCAGGATCATATAGCCGACCTGGCTGATGGCGTGATAGGACAGGAGCTTCTTCAGGTTATGTTGAACCATGGCAATCATTACTGCGACGACTATCGTGCCCGCACCTATCAATGCCAGCAGTACGCTCAGCGCGCCTGACTGAAGGCTGAACAACCCCTTCACGACCAACACTAGCAGGTAGATCCCCAAAAGCTTGTCAATCGCGGCAGGCAGAAGCGCCATTACAGAGGCCGAAGCATATTCACCGCTAGTGGGCAGCCAGGTATGCAAAGGCATTGCACCTGCCTTAGTGATCGCTGCTGTCATAAGCAATAAGAAGGCTGCAATTGGAATAGCTGAGGTGGTTGCCAGGTTGATATCCGACATGACAAATGTACCCGAAAGTGTCCATACCATTGATATCCCAAGGAGGAAGGCTGCGTCTGATGCTCCAATCATTGCAAAGCTCTTTGTCGCTGCGAAATTGGAGTTCTTGCCTCCTGTAGTTATCAGGAGATACAGCGAAGCGGTGACGATCTCCCAGAATATCAGCAAGAACAGTAAATGATTAGAAAGGAGTATTCCTGCTGAACCACCTATTGTTAATAGAATGGCTCCGTAGTACTCGTTCAGGCGTTTCGCCCCAGCCATCGATTTCAGGGAATACAAGGTTATTAGCAGCCCGAACCCCATGGCAAACAGTAATATAAAGGCTCCTAGCGGTTTAGCGTGTAACAACAGGTCCAGTCTCAGGTTGTCTATCTGGAGAATGGACCACGCATATTTCAGTGAGCCACGGGTAAATATCAGGATGGCTACTGCGAATGCAACGACGGAAATACACAACGTCAATGCCTTGGATAACACCCTTATTCTGTCCGGAAAAAACAACATCACAAAGCCCACAGCCAACGGCAGGAAGATAGGAATTAATAAAATAGTGTCCACTTTATGAATCCTCCGGCTTCAGATGTTGCGAGCCGATCTCTTCTCTGATTCGGTCAGTTTTATCACGACTCAACCGCAACAGTGCCTCATAGTCGTGAGTGATCTTGCTGTTCTCATCAGCGACAGCCAGTCTTTCTGTGCAACTGTAACACGGGTCGACCGCGGCAAGTGTAATTGTAACATCGGGAATTCTCTCTCCGATACAAGAGGCCTTGAATGAAGGCACATTGACGTAGCTCGGGGCTCTGATCTTATGACGAACCGGTCTGTTACTGCCATCGCTGCGAACGTAATGGAATGTCTCGCCCCGTGGGGCTTCTGCGCGTCCGCATCCCTCTCCTGGCGGGATTTCCCTTACCTCCACGGCGATCGGACCATCAGGAAGCCGCTTCACTGCCTGTCTGATCATCTTGATCGATTCGAGGGTCTCAAGCAGGCGGACGACCGCTTTGGCAAAAACATCCCCTTCTGGCTGGGTAATTACATTCCAGTTCAAATCGGCGTATGCGGCATAGGGATCGTCGCGCCTCACATCAATGGGAAGACCGCTTGCTCTCGCCGTCGGGCCTGTAACCGCATACCTGATTGCATCGAGCTTGGTCAATATGCCAACACCCTTGAGCCTTGCGTGCAAGATGGGGTCATCGAGCACCGCCTTGATAAGCATGTCCATCTTTCGCTCGATCTCGTCCATGTCCTTCAATATCCTGGGCTTTAGCTCATTGGGGATGTCCTCCCGACAGCCACCGACCTTGACGTTACCGTAGTTGTTCCTGTTTCCGGTGATTTCTTCAAGCAGATCGAGTACCGGCTCGCGGTACTTCCACGCCCACATGAAGACAGTATCGTACCCGATGAAGTGCCCGGCCAATCCGAACCAGAGCACGTGGCTGTGGATGCGCTCAAGCTCGTTGATAATCGTGCGCACGTACAGCGCTCTCTCAGGGGGGGTAATACCGGCGATCTCTTCTACCGCCCGCACGTAGGCAAGCGGATGCGAGGCCGAGCAGATTCCACATATGCGAGAAACGAGAAACGGCACCTGGTCGAACTGCAGTGATTCGGTGATCTTCTCTATTCCTCGGTGATTATACGATATACGCATGTCGATGTCTGTCACGATCTCACCATCAACGGCAAGCTGAAAAAACTCCATCTCTTCCTGCAGCGGATGGAACGGTCCAACTGCAATAATGGGTTTCGATAGCTGGATGGTTCTCCGAGCGGGGGACTGCGTCTGCTCAATCGGGCGACTAACTGGATCCCCATCGGGGCGCTTTGTCGGCTTCTCTGCGTCCTTTCTCAACGGATAGACATCATCTGGCCAATCATCTGACAGGATTAATCGTCTCATATCGGGGTGGTTCGGAAAATCGATCCCTAATAGGTCGTGTATCTCTCGCTCTATCCACTCGGCAGCTGGAAGGAACGGCGCGATAGATTCGATTGAGGGGTTGTCGTGGTCGCGGATGTAGGTGTTAATCGTGATTACACAGCCGGTTTGGTCGTATGAATAGTGATAGAGGACTTCGAAGCAATCATCAGAATCAATACCTGTGGCGATTACAAACCGGGCTTGCACATCCTCAAACAGGAACCTGTTAATGGTGTAGCTGCTCTCCGCCTCACACAGTAGGAAGATCCTATTGCCCGGCCGTTGCTCAATTGCTATGAGCTTGTCCTCTACTTCTACTATTTTCTTGTTTAATTCTTGCTGATTCATATCCTCATCCCTCTATAACGCCGACAACGCCTTAACCACGCCAAAAATCATGGCTTCCGGCTTCGGTGGACAGCCCGGTACGTAGGCGATTATCGCGTTGGGGTCAATTTCCCTAATTATCTTATCCACTGGCCCCACTATGTGATAGCCGCTATGGAAGATTCCTTTGTCACATGCACAGGCACCGATGGCAAAGACAACGCACGGTTTTGGCGTCTGCCGATAGATTTCACGCAGTCGTGGCGCTGCCTGCGCAGTAACCGCTCCGGTTACCAGCAAGGCGTCAGCATGTCGTGGTGAGCCGACTAATTTGATACCGAATCTCTCAACGTCAAACCTAGGCGTCAGCAGATCGACGATCTCGATATCGCAGTTGTTGCACGCGCCGGTATTGACGTGAAACACCCACGGGGATTTCTTTAATGCCTGTATCCTCCAACTCATATATCCACCTTAAAGCCAATTGATGTCATAGTAGCTTCCTATTGTAGTCAAGACAACAGCGAGGACCATGACAATACCGCAGTAAACCCAGAAGAACCTCATTGCTTGGTCGATTCGCATACGTGGATTGGTGTTCTTTATCAGAATAAGCAGAACCAGAATCAATACATATTTGCCAATACTCCAGACCAAGGACCATCCTGTTGTACCAAATCCACCCAGGAAGACCGTTACAAGGAACAACGGAAGGGCGACAAGCATCATCGCATGCATCACTTTCCACACGGCGAGCAGAGCACCAGAGTACTCCATCAATACGCCACTGGCAATCTCGGTCTCCGACTCAGCTATATCGAATGGAACAAACCCAAGCTTCGCCTGAATGCACAACAGGCTGACCAAGAAAGCAAGCATCCCTGATATGCTGTAGACCGGCGTCTGTTGGGCAATTGCGGCCAGATTGAGCTGCCCGCCAGTCTTCACAATAACTACGACAAGAGCAAGCACCAGCGGTAATTCATAGCCCATCACAAGTTTCATTTCCCGTGAAGCACCGATTGCAGCATGAGGGCTGGCGCTGGCTGAGCTGCCGAGGATGAATGCCAGTGAAGGCAAGACCATCAAGTAAATTACCACGATAACATCACCGACAAAGGCCTCTTCTGCGATAGCTGTCCGCCAGAGGATGGTGGACAGCAGCAACACGCCCGCCATTCCTATGAGCGGTGCTGCCATAAACACACTCCTCTGAGCATCCTCGGGGACGAGGATCTCCTTTCCCAGCAGCTTTGCAACGTCGTAGAACGGTTGCAAAACCGGCGGGCCGACGCGCCATTGCACCAGGGCACTCACCTTTCGCACTACCCAGGAGGCGACCAGACCCAAGGAAAAAGTGAACAGGAAACCCGGAAAGACGGTGATCCAAAAAAGACTCCACAGAGCTTGCGTCATGGCCTTGCCTTTTCCTCTTCCCGCAAGAACGGTTCCCAAAGGACACCGCCGGAGACCCGTACGACGATATCCTCAAATACCTCTACTAGATCACCTTCGGCCTCTACGTCAACTTCTCTGTACTCTATGCTTCCATCCTGGCAGGTCCTAACGCACAGAGGTTTCTCATCAGGTTTCAATCTGCCTCTACACACGTCACAAACACTCGTTGGAAACAGGATCAAGTCCGGATAGATCGTGCCAAACGGGCAGGCGAGTGAACAGGTTCCACACCCGGTGCATAGCATATCCGCACGCTTGAGAACACCCGCATCGTTGGTTTCGCTTGACACCTTTTCCAGCGCATCATTGGGGCATGCGTCGATGCATGGTGCCAATTCACACCGGCGACAGATTAGGGCAAAACGGACCATCTCCAGCAGCGAATCGAACCCCCTGTTATCGGGGTGATGCTTGTATGAGCACCGTACTCCGGATTCATTCTGGAGTTTGCTTTTCCCTAGATCGATTATCAGCTTTGCGCCCATAGGAACCCCGTTTTACCCTCAGTCCCAGATGTTGGGATAGTCCTTTATCTGCTCATAGGTAAAGACCGGCCCGTCTTTACACACGTAGTACTTACCGATCATGCAGTGACCGCACTTGCCGAACCCACAGCTCATGTTTTTCTCCATTGAGAGGTAGATCTGAGTTGGCTTGAAACCAAACTCCAACATTTTCAGCGTGGCAAACTTCATCATGATCGGCGGCCCGCAGATTACCGCTACTGTGTTGCTCACATCAACATCCTGCTCGTTGCATATCGTTGTCACTACACCAACGTTCCCTTTCCAATTGTCGTCGGCTTTATCGACGGTGAGTTTCATATCCACACCCTCGATCTCTTGCCAAGGACCGAAGACCGCTTCCTTGTAGATGAAGTCATCAGGCGTTCTTGCTCCAAACCGGCAAACGACTGATTTGTTGAAGTCCTCTATCCTGTCGATCAGGGTCAAGAACAATGACCGGATCGGTGCCAATCCCACACCACCGCCCACGATGTAGACCTGTTTGCCAATGAAATCATCGATCGGATACCCGTTGCCGTATGGTCCACGAATGCCGATCTTCTGTCCCTTCTCACACTCATGCAGTAGCTCAGTGACGTGTCCTACCTTCATGATGGTGATCTCCATCTTCTCGGTATTGGCGGGTGATGAAGAAGGGGTAAATGGCGCTTCGCCAACGCCAGGCCATGTCAACTCCACAAACTGACCGGTTTCAAACTTGAAAGGTTCTTCCGGGACAACGACATAACTCCTAATCGTTGGGGATTCGTCGATGATTTCGATGATCTCACTGTTTATTGGTTGGTAGAGGTTTCTATTCACTTTGCAATTTCCGCCTTTGGCTTGGTCCGCAATTCCTCGCTCAGTTTCTTCAACACCACTCGAATGTCCATTCCATGGGAATCGGCATCAATACACCTACCGCAGCCGACACACATCTCGATTCCGTATCTATCAAAGAAGAACGAGAACTTGTGCATCAGTCGGTGCTTGATCCTATCACCGAGTACCTTTCGCGGATTCGCCCCACCGGCTACGGCGGCATAGGCCATTCTCATACAACTGTCCCACATGTTCATCTTGGCGAAGTAATCCTTTTGCCTGGTATCATAGAGATAGAAGCAGTGGCATGTGGGGCAAATCCTCGTGCAGGCTTGGCACTCAACACACTTTTGTGATTCGATATCGAAAACTTCGGAACCCGTGCTGTTCTCAAGGATTTTGTTAACGGGAGCGTCAAGTTCGTATTCAGAGTTGTTCTGTTCGAGCTGTTTTTGCGTTTTGGCCCTGGTTTTGTCCCGCTCGATCAACAAGGCTTCAGGTGCATCAGTGAAAAGCCGTAAATGTTTTTCTACGAAATCCCTTCCTTTGTTTGAGCTAACTTCAATGATAAAATCATCGCTTGTTTTCGAAACATTTAAATCAAACCCGCTTTGCGCAAATGGCTGCCCGCCAAACAGCGTACAGCAACAGCTCTCAGTTGGGTCAAAGCAGTCGGTCGAGATTATGAACAGCTTCTCCCGCCGTCTTTGATAAAACGGGTCTTGAAATTCCTCTTCCAAGAAAACCTTATCCAGGATCTCAATCGATCGAAGATCGCAATTCTTGAGTCCAAAGACGGCAAACGGTTTTACCTCATCCGGCTCAACCGATTCTGGGAAGATAGCGACAAGTTCCCGCAGCGGAAACAAGAATTCCTTTATCGGTGTATAGGCGCGTATATTGTTGAAATCCAGCGGAGTTTCGATGGAAGAATCGTATTTAGCGAATGTGTAATGATCTCCGATCTTTTTCGGAGTGTAAAGCTCCATTTGTTCAGCAACAGCATCCAACAGAATGTTTAGCTTGCTTATCGAAACAATTTCCACTCTTTGACCCTGGTTTATCTGGTGCTTCATGTCCAGCCTCTTTTATTTCGCCAGATACAAGCATCTTCATGCAGGATTCGCTTCACAGTCTCCTATAACACATTCTTGTTCCTTTCTCAAGAAACCGGCCCTGATCTTTCTCAATTTCACTGTTGCAGTCTCCTTCAATGGCTAAGCTCCTCTCTAATTAGGTCAGCAGAGCGAAGGAACTGTGGCCGAGGGATCAAGCCTCAGTTGCTTACCGTCCCTGCCTTTTCGTTCAGGTAAAGGTCTATCCCTCGTGCCGCCTCGTGACCGTTGGTGACCGCTGTGATCACATTCGGGCCCCGGACCATGTCCCCACCGAAGAACAGCCAGGGGAGGTTGCTCTGGAAGTGCTCGTTTACCTTGATCCGTCGCCCCTCGTACTCCAGCCCCTCCTTGATCTCGTCTGATAGAAAGGTCTCATCCAGGCTTTGACCGATCGCTTCCACTATCATGCTACCCTCGATGAATAGAGTGTCTTCTTCGTTCACCGTGGGGTTGAATCTTCCCTGCTCGTCGAAGACCGACGTGCACTCGACGGTGTGCAGGCCCTTGATCTTCCCATTTTCAATCTCGATGCGGGCCGGAGACCGTCCGGGGATGATGGCGATTCCCTCTTCACGGGCCTCATCGATCTCGTTACGGGTAGCGGGCATGATCTCTTCGGTTTCCAGGCAGGTTGCCGTGAGGTTGACCTTGCCGTATTGGGCCTTCTGCAAGCGGGCAAGGCTTCTAGAGATGTCCATCGCCACGTCTCCTCCACCGATAACGACGATGTTATCGGTGACCTTGATCTCCTTGCCACGGGTGATGTCCCTGAGAAGGTCGACCGCCTGGAAGACATCCTCGTGATCGGTTCCCTCGACACGAGTACTGCGTCCCCCCTGCAAACCCGCCGCAACGTAAACGGCGTCATAGTCCTGGTGAAGCTCATCCAAGGAGAGATCTTTACCGATCCGCGTGTTACACTTGATCTTTACTCCAATCGACTCGATGTACTCGATGTCCTTATCCAGATCGTCGCAGGGCAACCTGTATTCAGGGATTCCGTAACGCATCATGCCACCAGGCTTTTCCTTCTCCTCAAACATGGTGACGGTGTACCCCATCAAGGCGAGGTAGTACGCAGCAGATAGACCAGCCGGCCCGGACCCCACTATCGCTACGCGCTTACCGTTCGACTTTATGACCTCGGCCTCTAGAACGCGCTTGTAATCCTCCCTAGGGATTTGATCCATGGCGTAGCGTTTAAGCCAGCGGATAGAAACAGGATCGCCGCGGTTACCAAGGCCACAGGCTGTCTCGCAGTCATGGGTGCAAACCCGTCCACACACATCCGGCAGGGGGTTTGTCTTGTAGATGTCTCGAGCAGCTTGTTCGGGGTTCTCCGCCCAGATATCGCGAATGTAGTCGCTTATATTCATGTGGGCCGGGCAGGCCTCCTCGCATAGTGCGCACTCAAAGCAGCGGGCTGCCTCATTCAGTGCCTGCTCTCGAGTGAAACCACGCACTATCTCCACAAATGAGTTGATCCTCTCATCGGCTGACACGTGCTCCATCTGCTGTGCCTGGCCCTCAAATTCGGCAAGACAGAAATCGACGTCCGAAGAAAACCCCTTTTGCCCCAGTTTGCGGTGGTTCAGGCTAGCCTGTAAGTCGCTGTGTTTCTCGACGAATGCCTCGTTCGCCGATGTCTCGTCCTTGCCTAGGACGGCTACAAAGCTATCTGTGGCGTGGTCGATATGGATGAAGTCTTGCGACAGGCTTAGGCTGCCACTGATGCAAACATCGACACATAACCCGCAGTAAGTACATCTACCATAGTTGAACTGCGGCCGTTCGCCCTTATCCCCCTCCTTGGGCTTTGCCGCGACCCCGGGGACCTCTACCATCGTAATAGCCTGGCAGGGGCAGATGTCGGCGCAGTTGCCGCAGCCGGTGCACTTATCGATATCGTTTCTGTGGAACCCGCGATAACGCTCGGAGATCTCAAGCTTTTGAAACGGATAGGTAAGGGTTTGGGGTTGCTTGAACAGGTATTTCAGGGCAGCAAACGGACCTAGCACACTCCCCTTCTTTCTGGGTATCATATCACTCCATTCATAGCTCTTATCCTTCTTCTTTAGCGGTCGATCTCCGGGGCAGCGACATTCAGACTCAACAACATGTGACCGACGTCAGCGATGTTCATTCCCTGAAGGAGTTTCTCCAGGACTAATATCCCGTGAGGGTAAGACGGAACACGATAGGCCATGCGATAGATCTTATCGGTCCCGTCGGAGACGGCGTACACTCCCAACTCGCCCCGGGCAGACTCCATCCTCACATACGTTTCCCCGGCAGGGATATTCCACTTGAACGGGTTGGGTGGCCGGCGCCAGGCAGACCCTGCAGGCATCTTGTCCAAGACTTGTCTAACGATGAATACGCTCTGTTCCATCTCCTTGCGGATGACCATTGCCCGAGCATAAGAGTCCCCGCCGACCATGGTTGGCACTTCAAAATCCATCTCAGCGTAGGCAGCGTACGGCTCCTCTTTTCTCACATCCCTTTCTAGGCCAGTGGCACGCAAATTCCCCCCGGTCACCCCGAAACGCAGTGCCTCCTCTTGAGAAAGCACCCCCACGCCATCCACTCGCCTACGAAAAACACGGTTGTCAAAGAAGACAGCATCATAATCACGTAGGCTGTCTTCCAACCCGGCTAAGGTCTGCTGCATCTTCTCCGCAAACCCGGTTGGTATATCCCGGCGCACGCCACCCGGCCAGATGTAGATGTGGTAGACCCTGGCGCCGGTGATCATGTCGAAAAGATCGATGAAATAGTCGCGCTGCGCCATCGCCCAGTGTCCTATCGTATCGAACCCAAGCTCGTTGGCATACGCCCATAGCCAGAGCAGATGAGAGCTCAGCCGGGACATCTCAAGGGCCATCGTCCGGAGGTACTGAGCACGCGGGGGGACCTCCAAACCGGCCAGTTCCTCAATTGCCATTGCATAGACCTGTTCGCAGGGATCGGGGTCCATGACATTGATCCGGCAGACATAGGGGAACCCTTGAGTATACGTGCAGTTCTCAAGCATCTTCTCGAACCCGCGGTGAAGGAAACCAGGGTTGGCGACCGCCTTCTGAATCGTATCCCCCTCTACAGTGAGGGTGATGCTGAAGTTCCCCACCATTCCGATGTGTTGAGGGCCGAAATAAAGCGTCAGCTGCCGTTTTGTCATCTTAGTTCCGCCCCTATTCATGCTCGAACATCCTCTCAGAGTACTCCTTCGTGTCGAAGTCCTTTCTCATCGGTGGGATCTCTTGCCAGTTGGTCAGCAAGAAGGGCGTTAATCGGGCGTTGCCGACAAACTCCACGCCGAACATCTCGTGGATCTCCCTCTCGTAGGTCTGGGCGTGGGCAAAGAGCAGGATCATGCTCTGGTAGGTCGGGTTGGCTCTATCGATTCTTGTCTTGACGATTGCGTGGATACCATCTTGATACGTGGCGAGGTGATAAACGAGCTCGAATTTACCCTCTTTGATCCAGTCAACACAGGTGATGAGGGACAAATGCTGAAAGCCCTGCTCCTTCATGAAGGCAATAAGCGAGAAAAGGCTATCCTTGGGTAGACTGATGATCACCCGCTTCTCCCTTGGTACGGTGACCAGGCACGACTCATAGCGTTTTTCTATACCTTGTTTGATTGCTTCTTCTCTCATGTTCTCACCGTCACCGGAGGCGGTATGCTTTCGATGAATTCCCTCCCCAATACCCGCTCCTGGTTCTTTCTGTAGTAATCGATGTTCTCCTTGTACCGTTTGTAACCATCGACCATTTCCCCATCTATCATTTTCCACAGCTTCGTCACAGCAATGAAGATGGCCTCAGGCCGTGGCATACACCCGGCGATCCATCCATCCACTGGAAGGTATCTGTCCAGATGGTTGATCGTGTTATAGGAGGTATAGTAAAGGCCCCCATCAATGGGGCAGGAACCAAACGCGACCAGGTATTTGGGGTCCGGCATCTGTTCATAGGTGATAATGATGGCTCTGAGGGTCTTGACCGAGACATAACCGGTGATCAAAAACAGGTTGGCTTGTCTCGGGGTTGCCATTGGGATAACCCCGAACCGTTCAGCGTCCCAACGGGCCGTGATCACCGGTGGGATCTCAATGATCCCACAGCCGGTGCAGAAATACGTCACCCAAAGCGAATACTTCTCACCCCATTTGTGTGGGTCTTTGAGCGCCTTCTTTATGTCTGCTCTGTCCAAGAGTATCAGCCCCCTATGGCCACTACTAGGATCAATCCCACCAACGCAATCAACGTTGGCCACTTCCAGCAGTACCTGAGGGCCTGATCGATCCGGAATCGGGGATAGACCGCGCCGATGAAGACCCCAATTAGGAAGACAACCAGCATCTTGAGAAAGAATGTGCCCAGATTTGTAGCACCTCCCAGGAACAGGTCCACAAACAAAGCAATAACGATAAATATGTGCAAAGCGTGCTCTACGGTAGCAAAGGCAAGGTATTTACCACCAAACTCCACCTGGGGCCCAGAGGAGATCTCCTGTGGCGCCCCTATGATGTCAAACGGGCGGACGCCCAACATGACCGGTAGAATAAGGAAGGTCGCCAGTGCCGCTAAGGGGAAGCGGAAAACGCCCCAGGAGAGGATCGAGCCAGCCTGCATCTGCACCACGTTCAGCAAGGAGGTCGTCTCTGTGTAGGTCATCACAGTCAGTAGGACCAATAGGAAAGGAACCTCATAGCCCAAGGCGAGGATAAGCTTACGGGAGACCCCGAGCGACGCATTCGGGTTCCCCGATGCCCCTGCTGACAACGCCATCCCTATTGGGGGAATCAGCATTAGGTAGATGATTACTAGTAGATCCCCAGACGAACTCAGTGGATGAATCCCTCCTGCTGGGATGAGTAACACAGTCACCACCGAACCTGCTAGCGCAATGATTAACCCAGCATCGAACATCAATCCGTGCGAGATGTTGCTGTGCTGGGTGAAAAGCTTGACCAGATCGATCACCGGTTGATAGATGGGAGGCCCGTATCTTCGCTGGATGCGTGCAGTAACCTTCCTGAACAGCCCCAGAAAGAGAACCGAGATCAAAAGTGCGATAATCGGCAGAACGATGATCCAAACGACTCGCATCAATGTAGTCATGGTTTCCACCCCAACAGCCCCATGAAGATCAGCACCGCCACAAACAAGACGATCCACGTCGCATATGTATTGACGTTTCCCGTGTAGATTTTCCTGAGCTGTTCAAAGAAGTCTGTACTGACCCCTGCTATCCACGAGTAAAAATCGTCGATCCTATCTCGCAAGTACGGTCTGATTAGCCGATCCGCCTGATCATAGAACTTCACGCTGTGCTGATACTGTCCTACAGGCACCCGCGCACCGGCTGCGTAGTTATCATACTGGCTAACCCGCTTTGATCTTCGCGCAAGCGAGAACACAGCATAGGCAACCAGCCCAGCGGCAAGCACCGCGAAAAAGATATTCAATGTGTTGAGCTCTCCCAGCGCTTTTGGCATCCCAAACAGGCTCGTCTGAAGCGGGGTCATTCCTAGATGAGTCTGTATAGCAGAAATAGCCCTCAGTGGGATACCGGGAAGAACGCCGAACAGGACAATCAGTATGGTGAGCACGATCATCGGCGCCCTCATCGTCCAAGGAACCTCTTCGACATCTTTGTACTGCTCAGGTAGCTGTCCTAGGAAGATGTTGTGGAGGAACTTGAATACGGAGAGAATGGTCCCCCACGTTCCCACCAAAGCAGCAAAGGCCAAGAAAGGATACTGCTCGGTGACAAGCGTCTTATAGATCAGCCATTTCGACACAAAACCATTGGTTAGTGGCACCCCGATGAGCCCGCTAATTCCTGCCAGACCAGCTACAAAGCTCACCGGCATCCGCTTAATCAGTCCACCCAGCTCATCTAGACTCCTCTTACCCCCAGTACGGTACTCCACTGCAGCGACCACGAGAAACAGCAATACAATGTAGATCGCATGATTCAGAGTGTGAAATATGCCTCCCGCTATGCCCAGGGTGCTGCCGAATGCGATTCCCAAAATCATGTACCCGCCTTGCCCTATGCCGTGCCAGGCAAGCAATTTCTTGGCATCGTTCTGCAGAAGCGCAATGAAGGTGGGAATAACTATGGTCAGAGCCCCCGCCCAGGCTAGAATGATATTGTAATTGATGGGACCATAACTGAACATGTCTAGAAGCCCGAATCCCATGATAGCGTACATGATCAGCAAGAACCCGTAGACTCCCATCCTTGTCAACATTCCTGACAATACGGCAGTAAATGGGGAAACGGCCTCTGCGTATGCATCCGGAAGCCACGTGTGAAGAGGTAAGACGGCGTTCTTGATTCCAAAGGCTATTGTGAACATCATAAGCGCGAACAGTGCATACCCGATGGAGGCACTCTGCAATGCCGTTGCCAGACTCGATATCTCCAGTGTCCCGTAGGAGACGTAGAGACTTGCTATCGCGAGCAGCATCGCCGATGACCCAATCACAGACATTATGATGTACTTCATACCTGCCCCCAGTGATTCTCCCCCTCGATAGCTGATCAGTAGATACGTACTCCAGCTCATCAGTTCCCAGAAGATGTAAAAGGAGAAGAAATCGCCGCTTAACACGATCCCCAACATGGCCCCGTTGACCAAGAGCATCATGAAGTAGTAGTAATCCGGTCTCTCTTTGCCCCGCATGTAGCCTGTGGAGAAGATGACGGCCAACCCCCCCAGGACCACTATCGAGACAGCAAATAACCAAGAGAGCGGGGTTAACCGAAGGGATAGATTTATATCTAAGAAGGGAACAGACGCGTAGTCAACGGAGATCACCCGTCCGTAGAGAAAAGCAAGGAGAATAAGAGGAAGCAAAGCCACCAAGCTTGCCACAATTCCCCTCAACCTGGGGATGCTCTTCCCAACAAGGTAAGTGACTCCTGCTCCGACAAAGGAGATGAGCAAAATGGTTACCAGCATCATCTTACGGCACTCCTAACACGTACTGGATATAAGCCGCCCTCTCCACTAATCCCTGAGCAGCTGCCTTTAACATTCCACTGACCAACTGCGGATAGATCCCAATAACCACAATCAATACAGCCAATATGCCGATCGGAACCAGACAGGATAAGGGAGCCTCCTTTACCCCTTCGATGTTGTTTCCCTGCTTGAAGAACATGTTCTGAATAATGCGGAAGAAGTAACCAGCTTCAATCACAGTAGCAATCAACATTAGAACCACGAACCAGAGAAACATCGGGTCCTTCAACTCGAGGGCAGCGCGGACCACGGAGAACTTGCTCATGAACCCAGCAAATGGAGGAAGTCCAATCAGCGAGAATGCCGCCATTGTAAACACGAAAGAGCTCACCGGCATCCTTCGGCCCAACCCGGAGAAGGCAGCCAGTTTCTTTGATCCCACACGATAGATCATATAGCCAACAGCCAGGAACAAGAGCGACTTTGCCAGTGTGTGACTCACCAACTGAAACAGTGCCGCGAAGACCCCTGACTGGGTAGATATACCGAATGCAAACAAGATCAAGCCCATTTGTCCGATGCTTGAATAGGCGAGGAGTCTCTTGATATCCTCCTTCTGCCTGAAGGCTGACATCTCGCCGATGAGCAGAGTGATCACTCCCATTACCGCGATCAGTGTCATGATTCCGTCGGCGTTGAACACAGTGTAGGTTACCCTGGCCACAGCGTACGCCCCAGTCTCAATTGCGATCCCTGACAGGGTGGCGCTGACCGAGGACGGCGCAGAGGAATGCGCATCAGGAAGCCAGGCGTTTAAGGGAAAGATCGCCGCCTCTATCCCAAATCCAGCGATCAGCAACGCCAAGCTGATAAACAAGAAGGTGGAATCAGCTCCCCCTACCATACTCGCAATATCGGCCATGTTAAGCGTGCCAAATAGGCCGTAAAGAAGGGCAATAGCGATAAGGATGAACGCCGAGCCGATCGACCCTTGAATCAGGTACTTAATAGCAGCCTCGGTACCCCCCCGATCCTTGTTATAAGCGGTCAGCGCATAGGAGGATAGGCTCAGTATCTCGAAGAAGACGAACAAATTGAAGATATCTCCCGTAAGCACCATTCCTGTAGCTCCAGCGAGCAGGCAGAGGAGGAGCATATGGTATTTCTCCCTCGGCTCCTCCTGAATATAGTTGACCCCATAAACGGCAACCAAGAGCCCAACCAGAGAAATAAGGATCGCCAGCAGGAGACCCAGCGGACCCACCACCAAGTTGATACACAACGGAGGAGCCCAACCACCGATAGAGACGATAATGGGCTCGCTCATCACCTGGGGGACGAGAACGATACTGATGATCAGATTGGCAAGAAGAGCCAGCGCGGGAACATAATGAGAAAGCCGCTTGGAGACCAGCCCAAACAGAGGAACGGCAAAGGCTCCGAGAAAGGGAATAGCGATCAATAATGAAGCTACCACTTCAGCTCCTTTATCCTCCTGAGATCAAGCGTTCCGTAGTGTTCATGCAGCTTGATCGCAATGGAAAGGGCAAGCGCAATTACCCCAACTCCAATCACGATCGCGGTTAGCACCAACGCTTGCGGTATGGGATCGACAAACTGAGCAGGCCCAAGACTCGTTCCTGTAAATATGGGGGCCTTCCCTCCTTTGATGTAACCGACCGACACCAGCAATACGTTTACTCCTGTATCGAGCAGATGAATCCCAATAATGACTTTGATTAGATTGCTCTTGACAAGGATGACGTAAAGCCCGATCAGGATTAACGCCGCTGCCCCAACGTAATACATAGAGTTATAAAGTATTTCCATCTAGCCTCTCCCGCTCTCCATAAGTCCAGCAACGATTCCCGCGAGCTCAGCCCCCACCTTGAGACCAATAGCAACGTACAGAACGGGAATCACTCCAGCGCTAAACAGACTGTACGGAACACCTTTGTCGAGGAAATTGCTCAAGAAATACCCGCCTATAGCGAGGCCCAGGAGGCCCACTACAACAAAGGCAGACCCACTAATGCTCTCCACCATAGAGAACTTCTGTCTATCTATTCTGTAGTGGCGGTAGGCCAGGTACTGCAGAAGGAAAGCGGAGGCGATAACCGCTCCCCCTTGAAAGCCTCCTCCTGGCGTAAGATGCCCATGAACGAAGATATAAGCCCCGAAAAGGAGGATCAGCGGGAACAGGATGCGGGAACCAGTACGGACGACCAAGCTTGCACGCTGCTTATTGCCAGAGCCGTCTTTTCCAGCGTGTAGCAGCGCCCCCAAACCAAGAGAAGCAACGAACAACACAGTTACCTCGCCCAGGGTGTCCAAAGCGCGGTAGTTGACCACTACCGCGGTGACGATGTTTACCGCGCCCGTCTCATTGATCCCATTGTCTATATAATACTTTGCCACGTTCATTCTGTTGTTCCCAAAGGGGATATCGGACAGGACAATGAAAAATCCCGCTGCCACAAATCCAAGCAGAATGGCGCTGACCCATTTTCTCATTCTTCGTACCGGCCCGTTCTTCTGATAGCAAGCACAAATATCGCTGTCGTAAGGCCGGCTCCGATCGCAGCTTCTGCCATGGCAACATCGGGGGCCTGCAATAGGTAGAACAGCAACGACGCGATCAGGCTGACCGCAGCGCAGGCGATCACAACGTTCAACAGATCCTTTAACCAACAGGCGGCAACAGCAGCGATGATCATGGTCAAAATCAGCAGAGCGGAATAGATCATCACTCCTCCTCCAGTGGGTCGCTACACCCGGCGAAGTCCTCGCACTTGTCCACCACGGTCCCCTCCCACAGCTTGACCCCCGCCCTGTAGCTGGCCCGGGCCAAGGCATGAGCGCTGATCGGGTTGGTGAGCAGGATAAAAACGGCAATGACTAAGCATCTCAGGAACCAACTCGGCTCAGCAACACCCACCCCGATGATGGTCAAGAATGCTCCCAGGGTCGTGCATTTGGTACCTGCTTGCAGGCGGTTATAGACATCCGGGAAGCGAAAGATCCCCAATCCGCCGAGGAAGAGGAACACAGCTCCTACCCCAATGAGGATGTCGCCAAAGATCTCCATTACAGACCTCGCTCCAGGTACCGGGCCACAGCCAACACTCCAATAAACGCGAGTACCGCATACACCAACGAAACATCCAAATATATGTACCGCTCGAAGAACCGACCGAGAAGCACCATGAGGGCGATGCTTATCGTGACCATAGCATCGATACCGACGATCCTATCAGATGAGGTGGGCCCCTTGGCGGCACGCAAGAGACACAAGGCAATGCCGGCTGCTATAAACGAGAAGAACACGATCCACATCATGAGAATATGCCCCTTAAGTACGGCTCGAAACGCCCAGCAATAAGCTTAGTCGCCTCTTCTAAGTCTTCACTTTTCACATTGATCCAATGAATGAGCAGGTTGTCGTCGATGATGTCCATTGTCAATGTCCCTGGTGTCAAGGTGATTGAATTTGCCAGGGTGAGTTTGCCTATATCTGATTGCAGGCCGGTTTTGATAAGAACGATCCCTGGCTTGATCGGCATCTTCGGGTGAAGCACACGATAGGCGACATCGAGGTTGGCTTTGAGTACTTCCCAGAAGAAAATCGGGATATAGATGATAAAATACAGCAACTTCTTAAGACTTAAGTGTCTCAATCCTCGCCGAGTGAAGTAGGTATGCCCGAAGGACGCAATCAATGCTGAAAGAACGATCCCTGTCAGGACTTCCTGCCAGTTGAGCGTATTGACGAAGATGAGCCACAGGGAGAGAAGAACAGCGAATGTCGTCAAGTAGCCACTAACTGATTTCCTACGAGCCTCTCGCAACCCAACCCTCTTTCATAACCCATACACCAATAGTCCCAGCTCCATAGCTATGTCTATTGGCACCAGCCTGATCGTCTTAGGGACCGTCAAGGAACAGGGGGCAAAACACAAGATGCCCTCCACCCCAGCCTCGACCAGAGAATCTCCAACCTCCTGCGCGCTCTCCACGGAGACAGCGATGATCGCCAGCCGCGTGCCCGCTTGCTCAACTCTCTCTCGCAGATGAGATACATCCTCGACCGTCACTTCCCCTATCGTCTTCCCGATCACTCGAGGGTCTTTGTCAAACGCCATTACGATCTCAAAGCCCTGCTTTCTGAGCTCAGGGTTTCTGAGAAGGGCAACCCCGATATTTCCCACGCCCACCAGGACGAACTCCCAACGTTTGTTCAGATTCAGGATGGAACGCAACTCATTGGCGAGCTGCTCCGTGTTATAGCCAACTCCGCGGGTGCCAAACTCGCCAAAATAGGAGAGATCCTTGCGTATCTGAGCAGGATTCATACGCAAGACCTCTGCAAGATCTTCGGAGGAGAAACGCTCCTTACCCTCTCGCAACATGCAATCGAGTTGCCGTAGGTAGAACAGCAGCCTTCGGATAGTCTCTTTTGGAGCGTCCGCAACGTCTCGCATGCGATTCTAGCGCTCTCCTTGTGCTTGTGTTCACTTTCACAATCATTTATAACACGTTTACCTTTTCTTGTCAAGGGTAACGCCTGCGCGCAAGACATCGCTATTGCTGTGAAGGAGACGACAAGATGGAGCTTGTTCCTGGAAACAGGGCGGAGGAGGTAGTAGAGAAGCGGTTGAGAAACACCACCGACGGATCTTCCCTACAGCGAGGACTGCAGGCTGAACAGACAACAGGCAAGGCGACGATTCCTAGAGACTCATATCAAGACAGGAAGCATCTTCAAGACAGCCGACTGTGATAAATCCCGATGGGCGTGGTGAAAAAGCGGGTATCGCACCGCCCGAAGATCTCTCCTGTAAGCCCTTCCCAGGGGCGCGAGCATCGGCCTTTACAGGAACCCTACGGTACAGTCCGCCCGCTAGATGTTAGCTCCCGATTGCCTCCTTCCATGCGGGGAGGTAAGCCCGCATGGAGGGTTTATTCTCGATCGCAGCATTTGCATAGCCTTGGAGTAAGTCCTCCTCACCGTGGGCAAGAAAGATATTTACGGCTTCCGTCTTCCCCAACCAGTCAAGGATGATCCGCTTGCCGCGTGAGCGGAGAACCCGTTCGCTGTTCAGATCTGCCCTTGTACCTCTATCCCCTCCCCGAAGATCTTGACCCGCCTTGCCCCCTTGGATGATCGCCCTCTCGCACTGTACGTTTATGTGCCTTGACTCCAACGTGGTCTGAGAACGGTTAAGGGGTGGAAAGTTGAACGGAGCCGGGGGATGAGGTCAACCGAAGGCTCAGGGTAATCTCAAAGCCCACTGAGGAGTTTCAGCTCCCGCGGTGTGTTCAAGTTGACAAACGAGGAAAGTTCGGGGTCAATCTGGCGGACGATGCGTTCGCTTACCTCCCGCACGCGCAAGTACTCGTAGATTCCCGTTACCTTCAATGTCCCGAGGTCAAGTGACTCCTGAATCACTGGAATCGCCGACTTTCGATATACGGTACAGAGCGGCTCGTAGTACCCGTTCACAATTGGAACCGCAGCATCCACCTCCGCAGCGATAAAGAGAAGATGTCGAACCAGCCGTGGCTTTACAAAAGGCATGTCGCAGGCAACGACGAAAGTAAGATCAGTTCTTGCAGCACACAGGCCACTGTAGATTCCCACAAGCGGACAACGTAGCGGGTATAGGTCCTTGACGGTCCGTACCCCCATGCGTTGCAGACCAGGGTCATTCCCTACGACGAGAGTCTCGGTGAAAAGTGAAGAGAGGTGCCTGTGGAGATGCTCGATCAATGTCATGCCTGGTGCAGTTGGAAGAAGGTGCTTCGGGCATCCCATTCGCTTTGACTCGCCACCGGCAAGGATGATAAGCGTCGCTCGCTCACTCATCCTATCCTCACCCTCCATTGCTGAGAGTAGACATTCACCCGCTCATCGCGGATGAATCCACACACGCAGATTCCCAGTTTCTCCGCCGACTCAACCGCCTGCTTGGTGGGGGCAGATACCGCCCCTACGATGGGGATGCCACAGCGGGCAATCTTTTCTACCATAACTTTCGAAAGGCGTGAGGAGAGGAAGATGAACTTGTCGTCCAGGTTCAACCCACGTAGCAGTGCGTCGCCAACAGCCTTCTCCAATGCATGGGCACGGCTGACATCTTCGAACAGGGTGATCAGCCCTGAGTCAGCCCCGATCGCCGCTGTGTGCGTTCCCCCTGTCTCGCGAAAGATGATCCCCCGATCGCGGCACTCCCTCGCTGCCGCAAGGAGCACCGTTATGGGGATGGTGAAGCCACTCTCTACACGCGCTGGAAGACGATCCACAGGAGGGCGAGCCTCCCCGCTTAGCTCAACCAGGAACTCGTTCCCTGCTGACCTGAGCGAGGTGACATGATCCTTGGCCTCAATGAACCCCTCGGAGCGAAGGAACCCGTAGACGAGTTCCCGAAAGTCTGCCGGGCTACAGGTAGAACAGAGGATCCTCTTCCCGTGTAGGTCGAGGGAGATTTCCCTCTCCATGGCCAGGGTATCTTCTGTTTCTTCGATCCTCCCTGACTTGATCCTTGTAATGGTCAGCTTCCCTGTCATTCCCATCGATGACTCACTGATTTGAGATGGTGAAGGGGCATGGTTCTCGCGCCCTATTCTCTTGGGACCGCTTCATCTATGCGCTGCTTGCGGATGTAGACGACCCAGTACAACGTTGAGACAAAGAATGCACCACCGACGATATTCCCCAATGTCACCGGGATCAGATTCATCACCATTCCTCCGACCGTCAGGTGGGAAAGCTTGTCGGCGAGGCCGGCCGCGGTAACTACAGCGAGCTGTTCCTTCATAGCGAGCCCCATCGGGATGAAGAACATGTTCGCTACGCTGTGCTCAAACCCGCTTGCCACAAAGGCCATGATCGGGAAGAAGACCGCAAAGACTTTCCCCGCCACAGCGCGAGCGGAGACAGCCATCCACACCGCCAGACAGACGAGCCAGTTACACAGGATCCCCCGCGCGAACGCCTGCAGGAACGTGAGGTTCACCTTGGCGTTGGCGATCGATAGCGCCTTAGCTCCAACGAGCCCCCCGTCGGTCTTCCACAGGCCACTCCAATACATGAGGAAGACAAGAAGGACCGAGCCTACGAGGTTTGCAAAATAGACGATCGTCCAGTTCCGAAGCAGTCTCCGTACGGTAACCTGCCGGTCGAGAACGGAGAGGAAAATCAGATTGTTACCGGTGAATAGTTCCGCCCCGGCTACCACAACAAGCATCAGGCCTACACTGAACACAGCACCGCCGATCAGCTTAGACATTCCCACTCCAACAAAAGCTGCCAAGTCATGGGTGACCATGATCGCCAGCTGAGCGCCAAAGCCGACGTATACACCGGCAAAGAAGCCGAGGATCGTTAGATGAAGGATGCTCTCCCTGGTCTTCTGTCTACACACCGTCCTGGTAAGCGTATCTGCGATCGTTGCGGGTGTTCTGCACTCGAATTCCATCTACATCTCCTTCTTTTCTTTTTTTGTTCTTGCTTTCTCGATCTGACAGGCGGCAACCTTGAGTTCTGGGATTTTCGCCTTCGGATCCAGGGCATCATTCGTGAGCCTGTTTGCCGCTGCCTCGGCAAAGTGGAACGGCACGAATACCGACCCTTCCGCCACTCTTTCCGTCATTTTCACCATCGTAGTGATCTCTCCTCTTCTGGTACGCACCTTGACCCAGCCACCGTCCTCAAGGCCAAGGCGTGTTGCATCATTGGGGTGAATCTCCGCGTATCCCTGGTTGACAAAGGCATTAAGCGCCTCGGCCCGTCGGCTCATTGTGCCGGTATGGTAGTGGAACAGGATCCGTCCAGTGGAGAGGATGAACGGGTACTCCTCGTCGGGAAGTTCCGCCGGTGGGATGAAGTCCACGGGATGGAAACGGCCCAAACCACGGTTGAACTTTCCTTTGTGCAGGTAGACAGTTCCCGGATGATCGTCGCTGGGACAGGGCCACTGCAGTCCGTCCGGAACCAGGCGCGCATGGTGAATCCCACCGTAGATCGGGGTCACGGACGCGATCTCATCCATGATCTGGGCTGCATTGTTGTAGTGCATGGGGTATCCGAGCTGCGCGGAGAGTTTACAGATGATCTCCCAGTCGGGCAGTGCCTCTCCTGGTGCTTCAAGGACCTTTCGCAGGAGAAGGACACGCCGCTCGGTATTGGTAAACGTTCCTTCCGTCTCGGCAAACGAGGCTGCCGGCAGGACGACATCGGCGAGCTTGGTCGTGTCGCTTAAGAAGATATCGCTCACCACCAGGAAGTCGAGGTTCTTCAGACCCTCCTCCACGTGGTTCAGGTTTGGATCGGAGACCATGGGGTTCTCGCCCATGATGATTAACCCCTTGACCTTTCCCTCAGCGGCTGCGTTCATTATTTCGACAACGGTTAAACCGATTTTGGGAGAGAGCTTAACCCCCCACGCCTTCTCGAATTTTTCCTGTGCGGCAGGATCGGTCACCTTCTGATAGCCTGGATAGACGTTCGACAGCGCGCCGACGTCGCAGGCTCCCTGCACGTTGTTCTGACCGCGCAGGGGGTTTACTCCGGTGGACGGTTTACCTATGTTGCCGGTAAGCATGGCGAGATTTGCTGTAGAGAGCACGTTGTCGGTTCCAGTGGTGTGTTGCGTGATCCCCATCGAGTAGACAAGTGAGGAGGTCTCCGCCGTGGCGTAGATCCTCGCGGCCGCTCTCAGCTTCTCTGCGGGGATGGTTGTAATTTTTTCTACCTTCTCGGGCGTGTACTGTTCGATGGCCTTCCTAAAATCGTCGAAGTTCTCGGTCCGCTCTTTGATAAACGCCTTGTCCTCTAACCCCTCGTTCAGGATCACGTTCATCATCCCGTTCATCCACGCCACATCTGTGCCGTTCTTCTGGCGTAGCCATAGGGTGGCGTATTTGACCAGGTCGATCTGCCGTGGGTCGATCACAATCAGCTTTGCACCGTTATAGCGCACCGCCCGTTTGATCAATGAGGCGATCACCGGGTGAGTCTCGGTGGTGTTGGACCCGGTGACGAGGATGCACTTAGCTCCTTCCAGCTCCGCGATCGAGTTGGTCATCGCGCCTGAGCCGAAGGCGGCTGCCAGCCCAGCCACAGTGGATGCATGACAGAGGCGCGCACAGTGATCGACGTTGTTCGTTCCCACAGAGGCGCGCATGAACTTCTGGAACAGGTAGTTCTCCTCGTTGGTACACTTGGCAGAGGAAAGTCCGGCTAGGGCATCGGGCCCGTGTTCGTCCTTAATCTTAAAAAGCCTCTTCTTGATCTCGGCCAATGCCTCCTCCCAGGTGGCAGGCTCAAGCTTGCCGTTGCGCCGTATCAAGGGTGTGGTAAGACGGTCCTCTTTCTGCAGGTAGGTGTGCCCAAACCGTCCTTTGATGCAGGTCGATCCGTAATTGGGCACGGCATCAGCGCCGCGCACCTTCACGATCTCGCCATCCTTTACCCACATCTCAAGCTGGCAGCCGACCCCGCAGTACGAGCAAGTGGTCTGGATTTTGTCTACCTCCCAGCTGCGTGCAGGGCGGAGGGGGAGCTTTTCTGAAATGGCCCCTGTCGGACAGAGCTGCACACACTCGCCGCAGCCGTCACACTCAGAGCTTTCCCACTCTCCCAGCCCGGCGGCAACTATTGTCTCCAGGCCGCGATAGGCATAGCTCAAGACATCTTTTCCTTGGATCTCTTCACACGCCTTGATGCAGCGGCTACACGCAATGCATTTCGAGGAATCGTAGTCGAGAACCGGGGATGAGGTGTCACGCTCGGGCAGTTCCCTCACCCGAGGTGAGAACAGCCGCGACCGGGTATCAAGCCCATAGCGATAAGCCAGGTCCTGCAATTCACAGGCCCCAGCCGATTCGCAGGTCAGGCAATCGCAGTTATGCTCGGCAAGAAGAAGGTCAATTAGCATCCGCCGTGTCGACTCCAGTTCTTCATCGAAGGCGGTGACTTGCATCCCATCTGTGACCGCGACTGTACACGCCGGGATCATCCCGGGTCTCCCATCAATCTTCACCACACACAGCCTGCATGCCCCGGTCACGCTCAACCGTTCGTGGTAACAGAGGCCAGGAATATCAAGTCCGTTATCGCGGGCTACTTGAAGGAGATTTGCTCCTTTTTCAGCCTCGATCCTGCGTTCATCAATCTTGATCGCAATTTTATTCGCCACTATTGCCCCTTCCCACGATTATTCTACTCGCTTAAAAGGTCATCCCGGAAGTAATTAAGCGCACTTTGAAGCATCGGGTAACATGACTGTCCCAGTGGACAAAGCGATGTCTCGCGCATCACCCGCGCTGTCTTGAGCATCAAATCTAACTCCTTTTCTGTTCCCATCCCTTCTGTAAATCTCTCCATCAGCTCGACCAGACGGGCTGTCCCAATCCGGCAAGGAACGCACTTCCCGCAGGACTCATGCGCGAAGAAGTGGAGGATATCGAAAAGCAGGTGGGAGATCCTGCAACCCTTGTCGAGGACAAGGACAGCTCCTGACCCGAGCACAGCATCGCGTTCAGCTAGGCTATCATATTCAAGCGGGACATCGAGCATCTCCTTCCCCAAGAATACGCCTGCTGCTCCGCCAACGAGTGCCACGGAGAATTCAGTGCCTTCGGCCATTCCCCCTCCAAACCCGAAGATGAGATCCCTCAAGGTCACTCCCATCTCCGTCTCCACTACGCCTGGGTTGTTCACCGCGCCGGAGAGAGGATAGAGCTTCGTTCCGGGAGACGACTGTGTCCCAAGTGAGCGGTAGTCCTTCACCCCGGAGCTTATGATGAGCGGGACGTTCGCCAATGTCTCCACATTATTGACAACCGTCGGCTTTCCCCATAACCCCGCTGAAGCGGGATAAGGAGGGCGCAAGCGTGGAAATCCTCGTTTCCCTTCGATTGACTCAAGCAGCGAAGTCTCCTCACCGCAAACATAAGCCCCTGCTCCTTGGTGAATCTCAATGTCAAATGAGAAGTCTTTGCCCAGGATATTTCCTCCCAGGTAGCCCTCTTGTCGCGCCTCTGCAAGTGCTTCTCCCATTCGCTTTATCGACTCCGCGAACTCACCGCGGATGTAGATATACCCTTGCGTAGCGCCGACGGCGTAACCGGCGAGGATCAGCCCCTCGATGATTAAATGCGGGGTTTCCTCAAGGAGTATTCGGTCCTTGAACGTTCCTGGTTCTCCCTCATCGGCATTGCAGACAATGTACTTCGGCTCGCCACTGGCGTTGCGGGTGAACTCCCACTTGCGACCAGTGGGAAATCCGGCCCCGCCTCGCCCGCGCAACCCTGACTCCTTGATCGTAGCAAGAACCTCATCGGGTGAGAGCTCGGTGAGGGCGTGGCGTAGACCTGCGTAACTTCCTGTGGGGACCCCCTCTTTCATTTCCCCTGCCGGGGGGTAATCCTTGAACAGTCGGCGAGGCTCTCCGAGAACGACCGATGGACCTTGTCGAGGGCCGACCCAATCGACGCGACGTGCTTCTTCGAGAATCTTCGGCAGGTCTTCCTGCTTAACGTTGGTATAGAGAGCATCATCGATTGAGATAGCCGGAGCATTATCACAAGCTCCTAGGCAACTTGAGAGCTCGATTGTGAACATCCCATCTGCGCTTGTCTCGCCAGGGGCGGTGCCAAGTAACTTTTGCAGTTCTTCAACCAGTTCCTTCCCTCCTGCAAGTTGACACTGCGGCGATTCGCATACACGGATGATATGCCGTCCGCGCGGCCTTTCGCTTAGCATGGAGTAGAAGGTGGCCACACCACGAACGAATGCCATGCTGAGACCAAGGTCTTCAGAAATCCCCTTCAATACCTGTTGTGAGAGATGGCGATCCTTCGCTTGTTTTTGGGTCTCACACAGACGTTGAAGAAGGTTCGATACCGCGGGCCGTTCACCAACAGTACCCCACTTTTCTTGGATCACATTACCTCCTCTTCTTATCTGAGTTTAATCTTGACGCCCTACAGGCTTACCTAGTTAAGACCCAAACTTGGGGGCCCAGTTGTTGTAGCCAAAGAGAATGGGAAGAACCTGACCAGTGAACCGTCCCAGGCCACCACGTCCAGCCTCCCGCTCGCCCAAGGCCACGGTTGTGTCAGAGCGCACATTTGGCCCGACAAACAAAACCGGCACAGGTTCTACTGTATGATCCCCATAATCGATGGGGGTCGTGTGATCGCCGGTGAAGGCGAGGTGAGTGGTCTTCCAATCGATCCTCTCCATCAACGGTGAGATCAGCTCGGCGTCGATCCGCTCGATAAAGGTGGTTTTCGCCTTTGCGTCCTTATCGTGGCCAGCGTTGTCCGTCCCTTTGACATGGATAAAGACGTAGTCCAGAGTCTCTAGTACCTTTAGGGCAGTATTCGCTTTGGATGCAAGGTCGGTATCGAGTCCGCCGGTTGCACCAGGAGCGTCAATCCGTTCCATCCCACAGGCCAGCGCAATCCCACGGTATAGAGCACCGCCAGCGATGACAGCACCACTTACCCCGTAGATCGACTCAATTGACTCAAGTTGAGGTCGATCGGCGGCGCCACGAGCGAGAATAAAGTTAGCTGGGGGTTTGCCTTCTTGCTCACGCTGCCGGTTCACCGGGTGATCGTGAAGAACCTCGTAACTGCGTTTCACTAGTTCGTTTAGTGCAGCAGCAGTGCGGCGGGTTTTCTCGTCATCATGTCCCTCGACCGGCATGAACTCCGGGGCTTTTACATCGACCTTGTGCGGGTCGTTTTCTGTGACGTAACGTGATAACCCTTTCCCACGCAGAAGGAGCGCCCCGCGGTGCTGGGTACTCGCGCGAAACTCAAATTCAATCCCTAATTTCTTTTCTAACTTGATTGAATTTAGCGCTTCGGCCAATTGGTCTTGACCCGAGGCGATCCGGCCTGCGCGGCGGTCCTTGACGATAAACCCCTCCTTGCTGGGCGTCGCTGTTGCAAAGTTAGCGCGGAAGCAGACGTCTCCCGGCTGCACTGTTATCCCGATCCCTAAACACTCAAACACCCCCCGACCGGTGTAGACTCTATGTGGGTTATAGCCTAATAGTGACAGGTGGGCGGTGTCGCTTCCCGGCCTGATCCCTGGGCCAATCGGATCGACTAATCCGAGAGCGCCGCGGCGCGCTAGCTCGTCCAGGTTCGGAGATCGCGCCGCCTCCAGACAGGTCTTGCCTCCACAGTCGCTCGGGCGCCCCCCAAGGCCATCGGCGATGATCAGAATCGCTTTCACGTCTCCCTCCTTCACAACATATCGGTAAGTTACCCGCAGGATATGGTAAAGTCAATGTGGAAAGCCCTAACTACTACTGCTATGAGCCAGAGTTGCTCTAGCTCGCCGAAAAGTGGATGATCGATGAACGGTTAAACTGAGTCAGGGGGCGCGGTGAAAAATAGGGAATTGAAAGAAGCGCTGTTAATGGCAATAAAGCAGGCGGCGACGACCCTACCCGCGGACGTAGTTGATGCCCTTAAGCAGGCGAAGGCCGTGGAGACTTCCGAGCTAGCAAAGCTGCAGCTTGAGATGATCCTGCATAACATCGAGATAGCGCGTGCGGGATCGGTCCCCATGTGCCAGGACACTGGAATTTTGACCTTCTTCATCAAAGCGGGGGTAGACAGTCCCTACCTCAGGTGTTTACGAACGCTGATCACAGAGGCGGTCGCCGAAGCGACAAGAGTGGTTCCACTGCGACCGAACACGGTCCACCCGTTTACTTTTAAAAACCCCGGAAACAACCTCGGACGATTTATGCCGCACATTGACTGGGAGTTAGTCGACGGGGATGAGGTCGTTATCAGTCTCCTTGCTAAAGGGGCAGGAAGCGAGAACTGCTGTGCACTTAAGATGTTACTCCCCGTCGCAGGGGTCAAGGGGGTTAAAAAGTTCGTTTTAGACCATGTTGTCGGATGCGCTGGCCAACCTTGTCCTCCGGGAGTGATTGGCGTGGGAATCGGTGGGGGGGCCGACCTCTCGCTCAAGCTGGGGAAGTTAGCTATCCTGCGTGATGTCGGCTCGCGCCACCCCGATCCTGCGATCGCTGGTCTAGAGCTTGAACTCCTGGAACTCATCAACCAGAGCGGGATCGGTCCGATGGGGGTCGGCGGGGTGACCACCTGCTTGGATGTTCACATCGAGTACGCGCACCGGCACCCCTCCTCCCTTCCGGTGGGAATCATCTACCAGTGCTGGGCTGATCGCCGCAAGAAGGTAAAGATCGATGCTAATGGTAGGGTGGAGGTAAGGTAGGTGAATAAGTTCCTTCATACCCCACTAACCGAGGAAGATATTCGGGCCTTACACGTCGGCGACACGGTCCACATCTCCGGGAGGATGTTCACCGCGCGGGACGAAGCTCATCGGCTGATGCTTGAACGCCGCGAGAATGATGAGGAGATCCCGTTTGATCCCTCGAAAATGGCTCTGTTTCACTGTGGGCCGGTGGTAAAAAAGGAGGATGCGGGCTGGCGGGTGATCTCCGCCGGTCCCACCACGAGCATCCGTATGGAACTCTTCGAGGACAGATTCCTTACTGCCTTCGGCACCAAGATGGTCATCGGTAAGGGGGGGATGGGAGACAAAACCCTTGCTGCCCTGCGAAAGGCGGGAGCGGTGTACGCTCATTACCCCGGTGGGGTCGGTGCGCTTGCTGCCCAGGCGATCACGCGGGTGGCCAACGTCTACTGGTTGGATGAGATTGGTATTCCAGAAGCAGTGTGGATCCTCGATATCGAGCTCTTCGGGCCACTCACGATCACCATGGACAGCCATGGGAAGAGCTTGTATCGCGATCTGGAGGAGTCGATCAAGAAAAACTTGGAACGAATCCACGAGCAGATCGCTAAGGGGGCATGAAAATGACAGATGAGAATCCGAACGTAGAAGAGAGGGAGAAGAAAGCAGCGATTCCTGCAAAGAAGGCTCCCGCCTGGCACGCCTTCTATCGGGGGAAGATCGAGACCGCCTTGAAGTGTGCCGTCACAAGTGTAGAGGACTTTGGGATCTGGTACACCCCTTGATTAGTAATGGGTCCATCTAGCAGAGTACGTCTGTTAATTGACCGCCAAGAAATTGGTTGTTAAACAGACAATGGAGGTACAATGACAGAGAGAGTGATTCGCCCCCCCACCGTTACAAAGATCACTGCGGAAACAATCCGAGATGCCATCCTGCAGAGCGACTTGAAACCAGGAAGGCCACTCCGTGAAAAGGAACTCAGCCGTTCACTGGGGGTTTCGCGAGGTACAGTGCGCGAAGCTCTGCGCCTGCTTCAAGAACCTGGCTTGGTAGAGATTATCCCGCATCAAGGTGCGTTTGTGAGCAAGCTTTCACCACAAACAGTCAAGGAGATCTACACGCTTAGGGAATTACTAGAGCCATATGCGGTGCGTCTAGCGTTGCAGAAGAACGCATACAAGAAGCAAGACATAGGAAGAATGAACAAACTTGTAAAACAAATGGGGGAGTTTGAAAAGCAAGGTTGTCTTTTTGAGACTATCAAAGCGGACTACAAATTTCATTACAACATCTGCAAAGCAAGTGGTCACAAGTTGCTGTTGGCGGTTCTCAGGAACTTACAATCTTTAACCAGGTTGTGCATGATTAATATCAAAATTTATAGGTCTGACATGCTTTCGGATGAGGTTCAACACGAGAAGATTCTCGATGCAATCAAGGAAGGGGATATGGTGTGCGCTGAGGACATCGTAAGAAGACACCTTCTCGAATCGAGAGATGCATTGTTGCGCCATATGGCTGAACTGTAAAAGCACTTACCAGGTCCTCTTCGTTGTAGATCCGGAAGGAAACCTCTTACTCTTGACAAGATGCGTGGGGAATGTTATATTATAGTTGTAGGAGTTGGAGACATATGGTCCGACAATTGGTTGTTGATCATCATATTTCTTTTCTTGGGCTCATCCGGTCGCACTCTCATGTTGCTATATTCAAAGGCACCTTTCTCTTAATCATATGTGCAGAGCTTACTTTTTTCTTTATGTGGCTAGGAGGCACCATCTAATAGATGAAACTTCACTCAGGGGAAGACTTGAGCACGGTCCAACGGGTTGCCATTGTTGGTGCGGGATTGATGGGGCATGGTATTGGACAGGAGTTTGCACTGGCTGGCTACGATGTAGTTCTCCATTCTCGCACAGAGGACACACTTGAACGAGCGGCAAAGAGCATCAAGCGTAATTTGCGAGAGCTTAAAAACTGGGGTCTCGTTTCCGACCGGGATATCCGAGGTGCTTTGAACCGGATGCGTACCACCACCGCACTAGAAGAGGCTATCAAGGATGCGGATCTTGTCATTGAAGCAGTATTTGAAGATTTGGAAGCGAAACGATTGCTATTCCATCAAATGGACGGTATTTGTTCAAAATATACGATCCTTGGAAGCAATACTTCAAGTTTCATGCCAAGTATGTTGGCCTCAATGACGAACCACCCGGAGCGGGTCATTGTAATTCACTATTTCTACCCTCCTCACTTGCTTCCTCTTGTAGAGATAGTACCCGGTGAGAAAACGACCAATGCTGTTGTGGATCTTATTTCTCAGCTACTTAAAAAAATGGGTAAAAAGCCGATTCTCGTTCGAAAAGAGGTGCCAGGGTTTATTGCCAACCGGTTACAAGTAGCCCTTCAGCGTGAAGCGCTGTATCTCGTAGAAAAAGGAATCGCAACTCCTCAAGATGTGGACATTGCGGTGAAGAAGGGTTTCGGGCGGCGTTTGGGAGTGGCTGGGCCATTTGAGATGCTGGAACTGCAGGATGGCTGGGCCCAAGCGCTACAAATACATAGAACCATCATTCCAGATCTTGGTTCATCGACGACGCCCTCGTCCCTGATACTGAAAAAGGTTGAGCAGGGTAGACTGGGGGCCAAGACTGGCAGAGGGTTCTATGAGTGGACCAGTGAGTTCACTGAGGGATTGAGGGGAAGACTAGTTGAGGTCCTATTGGGGCTCCTGAAAGAGGATTGCTCGCAGGTAAAGGTTGGCTCATCATATAGCCGACCTAAATGAAGATTAGAAGGGGAGGTGATTTTGTGATTAGTTAAGGAAGGAAAAAGGAAATTAGTTTGGCAGAATGAAAGAACAAAAGGAAGGAGGTAAAGCAAATGCGTTTGACAAGACTGGTTTCGATAATGACGTTTGTGTTGCTGGTGTCTTTAGTTGTGCCGGCATTGGCTGGAGAGACCGTCATCACGGTTGGTGATCCGAGGGATTTCGATAACCTTGACCCCCACTATACTCAGAATGCTCATAACTGGTCCGCCATTTACGCCATGTATGACGGTCTTGTGAGGTACGGAGAAGATGAAACAAAAGTGGACCCTTGGGCCGCTAAATCATGGGAGGTTACCGAGGATGGCCTTAAGTGGACATTTCATCTCCGCGATGACGTCTACTACGATGATGGGACCCAACTTGACGCTTCAGTGGTCAAGTTCTCCTTCGAGAGACTCAAGGGCGTTGGGAGGGGCCCTGCCGAGCAATACAAGGAGATCGAGGAAGTTAAGGTGGTTGACCCACTTACGGTGGAGTTCATCCTAAAGTATGCCTTTGCTCCATTTCTCGTCACCATGGCCAGCGATTTCCCTCTGATTGTTCCACCGACAGTTATGGAACACGAGGAGAACGGCGACTGGGGGACGAAATGGCTGGCAACCCACGAACTCGGAAGCGGGCCCTTCCGACTTGCGTCTTGGGAAAGGGGACAGCGTATAGTACTAGAAGCACGCGAGAACCACTGGAGTGGCGGTCCTAAGGTAGACAAGGTAATTCTTAGGGAAATCAAAGAAGCCGCTACCTTAAAAATGGAGCTTTTGGCTGGGACCGTGGATATAGTAACAAGTGGACTGACCTCTACAGATCTCCTCGAACTTATGGAGCGTGACGATGTGGAGATTGCCGAGGGGAGCAGTTATAGCATCCGTTACCTTGTGTTTCAGGACCAAAACGACCCCAGTTCTGTGTTCAACGATGCGCGGGTAAGAAGGGCAGTCGCCTATGCGATTGACTATGACGCTATGATTGAGGGATTACAGCAGGGGTTAGTCACGCACTTTCAGGGCCTGATTCCGATGGGAATGTTCGGACGTGTCCCCGTGCTTGACGATCTGTACCACCGGGACGTAACCCTCGCGAAACTACTACTGGAGGAGGCGGGGTATCCTGATGGCTTTGAAACCACTTTGAAGTGTTGGCAGCCTTATGGCTTCCCCGACATAGCTGCGATTGTCCAGAGCAACCTTGCCGAGGTTGGAATTAAGGTCAAAGTGGAAACGTACGCATTCTCCACGATGCTGACCATGCTCGAGGAACGAAAAGGCGGATTCGCGATCATGAGTATCGTGCCAGACTATCCAGATCCTGACGATTACGCGTGGGTTTCTGGCCATTCGACCGCCTTATATAACATCTCGAATTACAACAACCCAGTTTTTGATGCCATTGTGGATAAAGCGCGTCAGTCCGTAGATACGGAAAGAAGGACCGAGCTCTATCAACAAGCTCAATGGATACATTACGAAATGTGCCCCGAGGTTTTTCTCTACCAGAGAAGAACCTACCACCCGTATCGCCCTTGGGTCAAGGGCTATTACACAAACGCGGTGAGGGAGCAAATGCCTCCCTTTGAGACCACATGGGTCGAGAAGTAGTGGTGTAAGGCCCGAGTGGTTGCAGTTGGCTCAGATGGCACACCGTGCCATCTGAGCTGTTTTTAAGCAGCCCTGTGGTGTATAGATGTTTATCTATTCAATACATAGATTACTCTTGATAATTCCAACCTTGATTGGTGTTACGCTCCTCACCTTTGTCGTTTCCAATATCCTCCCGATGGATCCTGCCAGGCTACAGGTTGGCCCTCGCGCATCAGAGGAAACCCTCCAGAGAGTGCGAGAAGAATTGGGTCTCAACGATTCCTTGCCAATTCAGTACGGTCGATATCTCTACCGCCTATGCAAAGGAGATTTAGGCACTTCCATATTCACAGGACGTGACATTACTAGCGATCTGGGCATTTATTTCCCGGCTACCGTTGAGCTCGCTTTGTTCGCGTTCGTCATAGCAGTGCTTTTCGGAGTAGGGTTAGGCACACTAGCTGCCATCAAGTCTGGTCAACTACTCGACCATTTGAGCAGAATAACCGCTTTACTGGGAGTTGCTGTCCCTGTTTTTTGGCTAGGTATCATGCTACAGATTGTTTTCTTCTCTAACTTAAGAGTTTTGCCTGCCTCTGGCCGGATTGGCCAGTTAATCGCTGCTCCAAAGCATGTAACTGGCTTGTATGTGCTCGATACCGTGGTGACTGGCAATTGGCTCGCACTCAAGAGCTCTCTCCTGCATCTTGTGTTACCCTCAATAACACTCTCATTTGGCACTCTAGCCTTAATCTCTCGTGCAGTCCGCGCCAGCGTGCTAGAAGTTTTAGAAATGGAGTACGTTAACACAGCAAGAGCAAAAGGGCTTGCGGAAAGGATTGTGATCGCGAGACATGTGCTCCGGAATGCTCTTCTCCCTATCATGACAATGAGTGGGCTCCAGCTTGCGTTGCTGATGGGAGGCGCAATCCTTACGGAGACAGTGTTTACCTGGCCTGGAGTGGGGCGTTACATAGTGCAAGGTTGCTTCCACGCAGATTTTCCCGCGATTATGGGTTCTGTCGTGGTAATAGGCGCTGTTATTCTTCTCATCAACTTTGCCGTTGATTTGTCATATATGATATTTGATCCGAGGATAAAGTATGACTGACCGTGGAACTCCGACCTTATCCTTTGCGACCTTTTTAAAACTGCTTAGGGGAGTGTTACAAGATTGGCCGACAGCCTTAGGCGGTTGTCTACTTCTCTTATTCGCTTCAATAGCGATCTTCGCCCCATATATTGCCACTCATGACCCCCTCTCGATAGACGTTTTTAACCGGCTATCCCCCCCCAGCAAAACACACCGTATGGGGACAGATCAGTTGGGTCGGGATATCTTTAGTCGAGTGGTTTATGGAACACGCCTAACCTTCGCGGCTGGGTTCACGATTGTGACAATTGCATTAATGATAGGGAGTGTGTTAGGGAGTATTGCAGGGTTTTGGGGTGGCTGGTTTGACATGTTCTTCATGCGCGTTGTCGATGTCTTTATGGTTTTCCCTCCTCTTCTCCTTGCCCTGGCGATTGCAGCGGCCTTAGGGCCTAGCCTTATGAACGCAATGATTGCCATTTCTATCGCTTGGTGGCCTTGGTACACTAGGCTCGTTCGGGGCCAAGTCTTATCAGTCAAAGAAAACGTTTATACAGAATCAGCAAAGGCAGGCGGCGCCAGTAATTTCCGTATCCTCTTCCACCATATCCTTCCAAATTGCATTTCGCCAGTCCTTGTTCTGGCCACCCTCGACCTAGGTTCTGCCATTCTAACCACAGCGGGGCTCAGCTTCATAGGACTGGGAGCTCAACCTCCCAGTCCGGAATGGGGAGCGATGATAAGCAGCGGCAGAACCTACATAACTCAAGCTTGGTGGTACTGCACTTTTCCGGGAACAGCGCTTGCTCTAACTGTATTGTCTTTTAATCTCATAGGTGATGGGCTTCGCGACATTCTTGACCCCCGGCGGACAAGACGGGAGAGAACAGGGAGGTAGCGTTTGTTAAACCGGTTCTTCAGGAGGTAGCTAAAGATGAATTCGCCAGGGATAAAAACCCTTGTTTTGGAAGGCACGCCTTCGGAACGCGGCCGACATCATGGAGAAGAATTGAGGGGCTCGATCCATGAGGGGGTGCGTCGATGGAAAGACCACTTGTACAAGCTTACAGGTGTAAAGCCTAATCAGTATATAAGGGAGCTTGTTGAAAAAACCGATTTCGTCAATGCCGCTGAAAAGCGGACTCCGCGATTAGTGCAAGAAGTAAAGGGAATTGGGGAGGGATCCGGGCTGGATTTCCACACGATCTTTGCTTGGCAGTTATTGGATGAAAGGTGGTGGTATGAATCAGAAAGGAACATCCGGAATGCCAGAGCGAGCGGAGAGGAGTGTAGCGCCGTTGGCATCTTCAGAGGAACAAATAATGTGTCGCTACTTGGCCAAAACATGGACCTTCCTTGTTTGCTGGATGGCTTGCAAGTGCTTCTACATGTTAACGATCCAGAGGTGTCTTCAGAAGCGTTGATCTTTTCGCTTGCAGGGCTCATCGCTTTAAACGGAGTCAACAAGCAAGGTATCGGTGTGTGTGTAAATACTCTGTCACAATTGAGCCATGCCAATGACGGTTTACCGGTTGCGTTCATTATACGAAGCATTCTAGAGCAGCCTTCCATTAATGGAGCGACGGCGTTTGTGCGCGGCATCAAGCACGCTTCTGGAGAAAACTACATGATAGGTGGTGCTGAGGGAATTGTAGATCTTGAGTGCTCAGCAAGCTGTGTTGCAGGCTGTGAACCGTCCGGCACTGAACACGATGGTAAATACACTATCATCCACACTAACCATCCTCTCGTAAGTAACGACCAAATCTCGTATTACGAGAACCTTTCAGAATTGCCTCCTGAAATCAGGCGCCGCGCTGCTGACGCCTTAGCCAATTCTAAGGACAGGTTCGAAGCCCTTGTATCACACATTGCGGCTGCTAAAGAACTAAATTTAGAAGATATGAAATCTAGTCTGAGGCTTCATGAAGGGCCTGTTTGCGTGCACAAAGCGCAAGAAATAGGGAAGTCCTTCACTTTCGGGTCGACGGTGATGGTCCTGTCGGATCCACCAGAGCTACATCTTACCCCTGGTTCTCCGTGTTCGACGGTTTATAGGCGGTTCACCTTTTAAGAGAAGGAGGCTATAAGGATGTCTGCAGTCGCTCGCGTAGGAATTATTGGAGTTGGAACGATGGGGAGCAGGATAGCGTTTCGATGCGCGTTGACGGGTAAGGAAGCCCGTATTTTCGATATCGCGCCGCGACCCCTCGAACAGGCGCTCGCCCTGAGCCAGCAATGGATAACAGAGCGCCAAAATGATGGAAGGCTAAGCGCCGATGAGGGAAGAGCCGTCCTGTCTCGTATGCAGGCATGCACAGAGCTTACGGCATGTATCGCGGAGGCAGATTTAATCATCGAATCAGTCCCGGAGGAGTTAGAATTAAAACGCAAAGTCTTTGCACAAATCGACCAGCTTGCCCCCACTTCTGCCCTTATCGCCACGAACAGCTCTTCTATTCCTTGCTCTCGCATCTCAGACGGGGCAAAGCACTCAGATAAGATTTTCAACATAAACTTTACAGATCCTAGTTCTGACGATGACTTACTGGTCGAATTAATGAAAGGGACAGCAACATCGGATGCTACCATGCATTCCGCAGAAGAATTCGTGAAATCTCTGGGCATGGTCCCAATCACGACCCAAAAAGAGATCATGGGTTTTTCATTTAACCGAATCTGGCGTGTGATCAAGAGAGAGGCTTTGCACCTTGTGGATGGGAGATACATTGATTTTGAGGACATTGATCGGGCGTGGATGCTCGTATTTGGCACGCCAATAGGTCTTTTTGGCAAGATGGATTGGATCGGACTTGATGTCGTGCGAGACATTGAGATGCAGTATTACCTAGATAGTGGTGACTTGAATGATAAACCTCCGAAGATTCTAGAAAATCTTATTGCTCAGGGACGTCTCGGTGTAAAAAGTGGGCAGGGCTTTTACAGCTATCCCAATCCAAGCTACACACAAGACGGCTGGTTGCGAAAAGAAGGCCTTTTCAACAAAACAAAAGGCAGAATGGAAGGAGTAGACCGAAAACGCTCCGTTTAGGAGTGGGGATGTAGTGTTACGAAAAACTTTGGGAGCGACAAAGAAGTTGGTGAAAAGAGAAGATTTTGGGCTAGAAAATAAAGTATAAAAAAATAAGGAGGCAGCATGCCAAACAACTTGAAGTCTTCTATACTACATGTTTCATCAGCTTTACCCCATCTATTGGAAACTATTATTGCGCGAGGTGAAGGCACATATGTTTGGGATCAAATGGACCATCGCTACTTAGATTTTACTAGTGGCATTGGCGTTACAAACACTGGCCATTGTCATCCCCGCGTAGTGGCAGCCATCCAAGAACAGGCTGGGTTCATGCTACATGCGCAGCAAAACATTGCTTACCATGAGCCTATGCTACGCTTAATCGGTGCTTTACGTGAGGTTGTGCCATCCCAGTTGGATAGCTTTTTCTTCGCTAACTGCGGTGCTGAGGCTGTGGAAGCGGCAGTCAAGTTGTCGCGTCAGGCTACGGGAAGAACCAACATCATCGCTTTTCAAAGGGGTTTTCATGGGCGTACTGTAGGAACGATGTCATTGACTGCCTCTAAGACGATCTACCGGGCTGGGTATCAGCCCTTGATGTCGGGGGTCTTCTTTGCGCCTTACGCTTATTGTTACCGGTGCCCTAAAGCGGAGGCTAACCCAGATCAGTATGGCTTCGACCGTGATTGTACTTGGGCACTAGATCAAGTGCGCTTCCTGCTCAAGAGTCAAACATCTCCCACGGAAACAGCAGCCATTCTCGTGGAACCCGTGCTCGGAGAGGGAGGATACATTGTGCCGCCTGTAAGGTTTCTGCAAGGTTTGAGAAAAATCTGCGATGAGTATGGCATGTTACTAATTGTGGATGAGATCCAAAGCGGTTTCGGACGTACCGGCCGCTTCTTCGCCTTTGAACACTCAGACATTGTCCCGGATATCCTAGTTATGTCCAAAGGAATTGCGTCTGGCTTACCCTTAAGTGGCATCGCGACACGACGCGAAGTGATGGATGCGTCCTCATTGGGATCTCATGGCGGCACTTATGGGGGCAATATCGTTTCATGTGCCGCGGCCGTAGCCACTATTCGTGTACTTCAAGAAGAGAAGCTGGTACAGAATGCAGCTAAGCTTGGGAGTAAGCTACTTACGCGACTTCGTGAGTTGCAGAACCGCCACCCAACCATGGGTGATGTGAGAGGATTGGGACTCATGGCTGGTGTCGAGTTTGTCCGGCCGGGGACACGTATCCCTGACAAAGATCGAGCGAAAGCCGTACAAAATACTTGTATAGAAGGAGGACTGCTTTTGCTCACCTGTGGCACAGATAATAACGTCATCCGGTGGATTCCACCTCTTGTAATCAATCAAGAGCAGCTGTATGATGCATTAAATATTTTTGAAAAAGCTCTTGACAAAACTTCTAATTAAAATAAGTAAACTGGAGGAAAAATATGACGGATAAACCAAAAGTGGCCGTTGTAGGCTATGGAACCATTGGTCAACGTCTAGCTGACGGTGTCACTCTTCAAGAGGACATGGAACTCGTAGGGATTGTGGATGTCGCGCCGACTCTTGCCTTAAGGGCGCTTTATGAGAGTGGCATGTCCTATGATCTCTACCTGGTGGACCCATTACACAAGCCTGAATTCAATGACCTCGGCATCCCTGTGTCGGGCACGTTCGAGGAACTGCTTGAGCAAGTGGAGGTAGTGCTAGACGCTACGCCAGCAGGAATAGGGGCCAAAAATAGGGAGCTGTACGAGGAACACGGCGTCAAGGCTATCTTCCAAGGTGGCGAGAAGAGCGAAGTGGCGGATGTCTTCTTCCACGGGTATGCCAACTACGAGAAGGGCATCGGGCAGAATTTCCTGAAACTGACCTCTTGCAATACCACCGGGCTGATCAGGGCGGTAGACGCCATCGATCGCGAGGTCGGCGTAGAAAAAGTTGCCATCACTATCATCCGCCGCGTCGCAGATCCGGGCGATACCCACCGAGGCTTGGTAGATTTGCTTAAGGTAGATCCGGTGCCGAATCACCAGGCAGTGGATTTGATGAACATTATGCCCCACGTGGACGCGACCGGCTTTCTGGTACACACGCCTATCACGCATGGCCACATTATCAGTATTGTGGCAACGCCTAAGAAGTCAATCGATAAAAAAACGCTGCTGGATGTTTTCCGTGCTCATCCGCGCATCCGCGTTGTACGCATCGCCGATGGATTTAACTCCAACACCTCTCTATTCCAGTACGCGCGATTCCTGGGCAACAAGCGCGCTGATATGTACGAGATCGCCGTCTGGGAGGAGTGCATTGGTTCTTCAGGCGATGACATCCTGTTCGCGATCAACATCCCGCAGGAGGCAGTGACGATTCCCGAGACAATAGACGGCGTGCGGGCCTGCCTGTCTATGCAAATGGATCGATTGGAAGCAGTGGGGCTGACCAACAAGTACCTGAAAATGAAAGCCGGGCGCTAGATGAAGCCTGATAGGAATTCATGATGAAATCTGAGATTCTGACGCTGGACGATTTCGACTTTCGAGATAAAACTGTTATCCTGCGCTTGGACATCAACTCGCCGATCGACCATCAGACCGGGGGGCTAACGAACGACTATCGCATTCGTAAGAGCGTGCCCACAATTCGTGAGCTTTCGAACGCTGGCGCACGGCTCGTCATGCTGGCCCATCAAGGGGATACTGAAGACTATCATAACTTGATCGACCTGACGCCACACGCCGAGCGGCTGTCGGAACTGCTGAGGCAGCCAGTGGGCTTTGTGGACGATATCGCCGGTCCTGCTGCCATCAAGCAGATCAAGGCCTTGCAGGCCGGTGAGTTGCTGTTGCTCAACAACGTACGCTATCTGACCGAAGAAGTCTCTACGTTCGTGAACTTCGTCAAACTCACACCGGAACAGATGGGGCAGACGCGCCTAGTGCGTAACCTGGCCCCGCTTGCCCACTACTACGTCTGTGAGGCCTTCGCTGCTGCCCACCGCTCCGCGCCCTCTCTTATTGGCTTTGCTGAAAGGCTACCGGCGGCCGGGGGTCGCCTATTCGTGAAGGAGTTGAATGTGTTAACCGGCCTAAAAGAGAACCCAGCGCAGCCCTGCGTCTACGTACTAGGTGGCGCGCGCATCGCTGATGCCTTCAGCATGATGAGGTGCGTTCTCGAGGAGGGAGCCGTGGATCATGTACTCACCTCCGGGCTGACGGGCGAGGTGATGCTGCTGGCGCAGGGATACAGGCTTGGCGACCCAACGGAGCGTCTGATCAACAATAAAGGTCTGATACCCTTCATTGACCAAGCTCAAGAACTGTTGGAGCATTACGGCGATTGGATTCTTTACCCCATCGACTTTGCTGTAGACAACGGAGGTCGAAAGGAGATCGGTCTGGACGACTTACCGATGGACCATCTTCTTGTGGACATCGGCGAGCAAACGATCTCGCGCTATCTTGAAATCATAGACCAGGCCGCGACCATCGTTATTAATGGACCAGCTGGTGTCTACGAGCAGCCGGTAAGTGCGATGGGGACTGAGCGTCTCTGGACCGCTATTGCCAATGCGCGAGGGTACTCGATCATCGGCGGCGGTGACAGTGTGGCCGCAGCCTTCCGGTTCGGCGTGCAAGATCGGATGGGTTACATCTGCACTTCGGGCGGCGGTATGGTGCGGTTCCTATCGGGGCAAACGTTGCCGGTAGTCGAGGCCTTGCGTCGTGCCGCACACCGCCGAGGGGCAAACGTTAAATGAATGGCACCACGCTGCGATTGCCATTCGGCTACTCTAAGATCAGTGTCCAGGTGCCGACTCACAGCCTGCTGGGGGTCTTTACGCCACGGGAAAACGTGGGGGCATTCGATGAGACCACGATCTTGCGCGAGGCTCTCGCACATCCTATTGGCACTCCGTGCCTGCGTGACCTAGCTCAGCCGAGACAGGAGGTCGTAATCGTCACCAGCGACCTGACGCGCCCCTGTCCATCTGAGCGATTGCTCCCTCTCGTGCTGAATGAACTGGCAGCGGCCGGGATCCCTGACCAGAACGTGACTATCGTGGTTGCGCTTGGACTGCATCGCCCTATGACTACTTCGGAATTGGAAACCGCGGTTGGATCAGATGTGTACCGCCGCGTGCAAGTGATCAACCACAACCCCGCGGACACTGTCCGACTGGGTGTCACCTCCGTTGGTACACCAGTCGAGTTCTTTCGTACCGTCGTCGAGGCCGATCTACGGGTCTGCTTAGGCAATCTGGAGTTCCACTATTTTGCTGGTTACACAGGAGGTGCAAAGGCAATCCTACCTGGTTGTGCCAGCAAAGCGACTATAAACGCGAACCACGCCATGATGACAAGCCCTAAGGCAGTTGCCGGGCGACTTGAGGAAAATCCGGTCCGCATTGATCTCGAGGAAGGTACAGCCATGCTTGGGGTAGATTTCATACTTAATGTTCTGGTAGACGGGAATAATCGAGTTGTTGGAGCTGTGGCAGGCGAGGTCACAGCTGCCCACCGTCAAGGTTGCAAAATGGTTGCGCAACGTGGCAAGGTCCAAATCCCAAGCCGCGCTGATATTGTGGTAGTTAGCGCAGGAGGAACACCTACTGACATTAATCTGTATCAGGCTCAGAAAGCTCTGGACAACGCAAGCTACGCCGTGCGAGAAGGGGGGATCATCATTCTGGTGGCCGAGTGCAGCGAGGGTTTTGGCAATCAAATATTCGAAACGTGGATGAGAGAGGCCCGCTCTCCCAAAGAGCTATTGGGCCGCTTTCAACGAGGATTTATACTGGGCGGGCACAAGGCTGCTGCTATTGCTTTAGTGTTAGAAAAAGCTGAAATTTATTTAGTTTCATCCTATATCAGAGAGGTTTTTCTTAAAGGCACTATAATCTCCTTCAATAATCTAGAGGAAGCGATGCGAGCCGCATTTAAAGAATTGGGCCACGAATCCAATGTGATTGTACTGCCCCACGGTGAGTCGATTTTGCCATTTGTAAAGTAAATTACTTAATAAAATGGGGCTAGTGGGATTGTTTTTCCTGACGTTTGAGCAGTATGAAAAAGGAGAAGAGATCTTGTTCAGCTTTCCTGGTATAACCTTTTATCGCTGCGGTGGACGATCGTGACGAAGGATAAAACAGACGATGGACTGACGAGCCGGGGCACTCGCAGCAGCAGCGATCAAGCGGATGGGGCGGGTCTTCTTCCTCCAAGAGCTGGGAATGGTCAAAGCGGTCTGACTCTTCCGTGTGAAGCACTTCGGTCCGCTGATCGTGACCATGGATACCCGCGCAGAGAGTCTGTACACCATCTTGCAACAGCGCGTACGGCAAAATATGGTTAAGATCCATGAGCAGATCGCTAAGGGGGCCTGACAATGGCAGATGAAAATCCGAACGTAGAAGAGATGAAGAGAAGAGCAGCGATTCCTGCAAAGAAGGCTCCCGCCTGGCACGCCTTCTATCGGGGGAAGATCGAGACCGCCTTAAAGTGTGCCGTCACAAGTGTAGAGGACTTTGGGATCTGGTACACCCCTGGGGTCGCCGCCCCCTGTCGCGAGATTGAACAGGATCAAAGCAAAGTCTTTGAGTACACGAACAAGGCGAACACCGTCGCCGTTGTCTCCGACGGCTCGCGCGTCCTCGGGCTGGGGAACATCGGACCACACGCCGGCCTGCCGGTCATGGAGGGGAAGGCGCTCCTGTTCAAGTACCTCGGTGGGATCGGTGCCTTTCCGATCATGCTTGACACGCAGGATCCCGACGAGATCATCCAGGCGGTCAAGTGGATCGCACCGGGGTTTGGCGGGATCAACCTGGAGGACTTCTCCAGCCCCAAGTGTTTCTACATCCTCGATCGATTGCGGAAGGAGCTCGATATCCCGGTCTGGCATGACGACCAGCAAGGGACTGCCTCTATCACCCTTGCCGGGGTGCTAAACGCTCTCAAGCTCGTTGGTAAAGACATGAACAAGGTAACCTACGCAGTGGTCGGGGCCGGTGCGGCGAACATCGCCTTCGTCCGCGTGCTCCTGCGCGCCGGTGTCCCGGCGGGGAACGTGATCCTGGTTGACAGTCGCGGCATCCTTCATCCCGGACGGGAGGATCTGGAAAAGAATAAAGAGAAAAACCCCTACAAGTGGAAGTACGCGTGCGAGACGAACGCCGAGGGGCGCAGTGGAGACATGGCAACCGCGATCGCTGGGGCCGACGTGCTGATCGCTGCCTCTAAACCCGGCCCGGGCACGATCGACAAGGAGTGGCTTTCCGCGATGAACAAGGACGCGATCGCGTTCATCATGGCAAATCCAATCCCTGAGATCTGGCCGTGGGAGGCAAAGGAAGCCGGGGTGAGGATCGTGGGGACCGGTCGCTCCGATTTCCCTAACCAGGTGAATAACTCGATCGGTTTCCCCGGAATCTTTCGCGGCACACTTGATGTCTTTGCGACGACGATCACCGACGAGATGGCGATCGCTGCCGCCTGGGCCATCGCCGAGACAGCGGAGAGGAGGGGAATCCATGATGAATACATTGTCCCCACGATGATGGAGACTGAAGTGTTCATCAACGAGGCGGTCGCTGTGGGGTCAAAGGCGATCGAGCAGGGGATTGCCCGTCGGGTCCTCTCAAAAGAGGAGCTGCGGCACGAAGCCGAGGAGAAAATCCGTCACGCTCAAGCGGAAACAAAGATCCTTATGCGCGAAGGGCATATAGCGATCCCACCTGAAGATAAGATCGACTGAAGATGGCCCAGTCCCTAGCTCGATTAGGCGTGCGTATGTAAGAGAGCAGCCTTCATTCGATGGATGCATTAACAAACAAGTGAAAGAAACGTTAGGAGAAGACGTTCGCGACGCATTTCGCCCCGACTGTTACAAAAGTCCCTTACCGCACTAAATAAGAAAACCCAACGCGTACGCGCCAGGCAATGATTAATATACGATATTTAGGATGGAAACGTCAAGGGTAACCTAACCCTCTTGGAAAAACCGTTGGAATGTGAAAAAAGGCCACGGGCTGGCGCAAGCTAGCGCCACCCTGGCCCCATTGCTTATCGCTCTTGTCTTATCAGGGGATCGTCATGGCCTTATCTATCTGGTTATTTACTTCGGTTTCAGTAGCGTCCGGCCATAGTACTCAAAAGGAAAAGACAGAACAAAAGGCTCGTTTCATCTTCAGAAGCGGATATACCGTGAAAGAGTGCTATTGAGCTACATTAACCAGAGAGCTTTGAGATTCGGTCCTCGTCGTGGCTCAGTTAGGCGTCGTTCTGGCGGCGGATTACCAAAGCGTCAGCCATTGCCGCGGCGTCGACGGTGATGTGGTTCCCTTCCTTCACCTCGCCGGAGACGATCTTTGAGGCGAGTGGGTTCTCCACTAGACGCTTCAGTGCTCTTTCGAGCGGTCGCGCCCCGTAGTGCGGATCGTACCCCTTCTTTGCGAGGACCTTCTTCGCCTCCTCCGTGAGGGTGAGGGAGATCCCTTGTTCGGCGAGACGCTCATTTAGGGCTGTGGCCTTTAAGTCAACGATCTGCAAGATCGCCTCCTCTGAGAGCGGGTGGAAGATGATCATCTCGTCGATCCGGTTTAGAAACTCCGGGCGGAACGTGTGTTTTAACTGCTCGCGGATCTTCTCCCTGATCTGCTCCTCGGGTAGGTCGGTGTCAAACTGCTCGCTTCCCACGTTCGAGGTCATGATGATGATCGTATGGCGGAAGTCCACTGTGCGGCCGTGGCCGTCGGTAAGCCGTCCCTCGTCGAGCAATTGCAGAAGCAGGTTCATCACCTGCGGGTGAGCCTTCTCGACTTCATCGAACAGGACAACTTGGTACGGTCGTCGCCTGACTGCTTCGGTGAGTTGTCCTCCCTCTTCATAGCCGATGTACCCCGGAGGAGATCCGATCAGGCGTGCCACGGCATGACGCTCCATGTATTCGGACATGTCGATCCGTTGAAGCGCAGTGTCACTCCCGAACAGAAACGCGGCGAGTGCTTTGGCGAGCTCGGTCTTTCCGACTCCGGTCGGCCCGAGGAAGAGGAAGGTGCCGATCGGACGACGAGGATCGGCAAGCCCGGCGCGTGAGTGGCGCACCGCCTCGGCGATGGCGTGTACCCCCTCCTCCTGGTCGATCACACGCTTGTGGAGAAGCTCTTCCATGTTGATGAGGCGAGCCCGCTCCTCGTTGAGCATCCGCTCGGCCGGGATCCCGGTCCACTGAGAGACAAGCGCAGCGATCTCCTCCGCGGTCACTTTCTCCCCGCTTTTGTCAACCCGTATCCGGCTCGCTGCCTCGTCGACGAGGTCGATCGCCTTGTCCGGGAGGAAGCGCTCGGAGATATAACGCTCCGACAGTTTTGCCGCCGCGTGGATCGCGTCGTCGGTGATCTTCACACGGTGGTGCTCCTCCAGCTTTTTCTGCAAACCTTCCAGGATCGCGATCGTTTCCTCGATGGTTGGCTCACCTATATACACCTTTTGGAGACGCCGCTCTAGTGCTGAGTCCTTCTCGATGTGTTCGCGGTACTCGTCGAGGGTTGTCGCTCCGATCA